>ERZ779877.406-NODE-406-length-48033-cov-7.400955_pt1 | contig 48033 bp, 34 predicted proteins | sample MGYA00511556_ERZ779877 | MGnify/ENA primary metagenome ERZ779877 (study PRJEB29588, sample SAMEA2159338) | human gut metagenome | biome: human gut; feature: human-associated habitat; material: faeces | place: Denmark | collected 2008/2010 ... | reverse complement strand
TTTACATGCCAAGATGTTTCTGTCAAATATATACCCACAACAACTTGACACTGTCTGCAGCTGCTCTACGATTGAATTTTATGGGGAAAAATGATACGATTACATATATATTTTAAGAATAACCTTTAATGTTCGAGGGACGTCTGCCGAAAGGGGAATGGGACATGGAACTGCGAGTGTTAAAGTATTTTTTAGTCGTGGCCAGAGAAGAGAATATTACGAAGGCGGCCAAGATGCTGCACATTACGCAGCCTACCTTGTCGCGCCAGCTCATGCAGATGGAGGAAGAGTTCGGTGTGTCCCTGTTCAAGCGCAGCAAGCACAGCATCATACTGACTGAGGAGGGCATGATACTGCGCCGCCGGGCCCAGGAGCTCGTCGACCTGGCCGAAAAGACGGCGAAGGAAGTGTCGCGTCAGGACGAGGTCATTTCCGGAGAAATCGCCATCGGCTGCGGCGAGACGAAGAATCTGGAACCTATGGCCAAGGTCATGGCGGCCTTTCAGCAGGCCTATGGAGAGGTGCAGTTTATCTTGTATACGGGCATTGCCGACGACGTGAAGGAGCGCATCGAGCAGGGGACCCTCGATTTCGGACTGCTCATCGAGCCCGTAGACGTGAGCAAATACAGCTATCTGCGCATGCCCCTCAAGGACCGCTGGACTGTGCTGATGCGGCGGGATCATCCCTTGGCGGCCAAGGAGGCCATTGAGCCGCAGGATCTGGCGGGGCAGCGCCTCGTCATGCCGGCCCGCCTGTCCGTAAAAAATCAGGTCGAAGCCTGGCTGGGACGGTGGCAGCCTGACGTGCGCCTGGCCGTGTATATGAATCTGTCGGCGTACAACAAGATGATCCTGACGGATAACGGCGTCGGCCTGGCCTTGGGGTTGGACTTCGACACGGCGCTGCCGAGCCTGTGCATGCGTCCTATGAAGCCGGTCATTGAAAACGGCAGCTACATGGTCTGGAAGAAGAACCAGTTCCTGTCGCCTGTGCTGGAACGGTTCATCGAGTTTACCGAAGCGTATCTGCGGGAGCACTATGGAACGCAGCGCGGCGAATAGGTCGTCGGCGTCTGGACAAGGCCGTTTCACCGGGCGGGCTTTGCTTTTGCCGTCGTCTTACTTGTTTTTTTCATTCCATCGTAGTATGATATATATGTAAAAAATACATAATATATTTACATTAATATATTTAGTCTTTGAGGCAAGGTGAGAAAGGGAAATCCTTTCAGAGTCCTGACCGGCGGTGATAGTCCGCAACCTCCTGAGGGAGCTGACCCGGCGAAATTCCGGGACCGACAGTATAGTCTGGATGAGAAAAGACTTCGGGCGTGGCACAGGTGTGTTTGCCGTGCCGTTCTCAAGTGCGAAAAGGCTGGATGTATTCCGGCCTTTTTTTTGATTTGCCGCAAGATAGAAGGGCAGGTAATGGATATGGAAAAGAAATATTATTTGGGATTTGACGCCGGGACGCAGAGCGTAAAGGTAGCCGTGTACAGCGAGGACATGGAATGCGTAGCTATGGATACGGCCAAGACGACGCTGTATTATCCTCATCCCGGCTGGGTGCAGATGGACGTAGACGAATATTACCGCCTCATCAAGCAGTGCATGGCGTCGTGCAGCCGCCAGCTGGAAGAAAAGGGGATTTCCCCGGCGGCGGTGCGGGCTATCATGGGCGACGGCATCATCTGCGGCATCGCCGGCATCGACGCCGAAGGAAACGCCGTGACGCCGTACGTCAATTATCTGGACAGCCGCACGGCCGACGACGTAGAAGGGCTGAAGGCCTTGAAGCTGGATATCTGGGCGGCCGAAACGGGCAACGCCGAGCCGAACGTCATGTTCCCGGTCATGTTTGCCCGCTGGTTCATGAAGCATATTCCGGCCTTTAAGGAAAAGGGCGTCAAGTTCGTCCACAACTGCCCGTACGTCCTCATGCATCTGGCCGGATTGCAGGGAGAAGACGCCTTTATCGACTGGGGCGCCATGTCCGGCTGGGGCCTGGGCTACAACGTCGTGACCAAGGAGTGGTCCGATGAGCAGCTGCGCATCCTGGGCATCGACAAGAAATACATGCCGCGCATCGTCAAGCCCTGGGACATTATTGGCCGTCTCTGCGAAGCCGACGCCCTGGAAACGGGCTTTCCCGCCGGCATTCCCATCTGCGCCGGCGCCGGCGATACGATGGAATCCATGATGGGCAGCGGCATTCTGGAAGCGGGCAAGGCCGTCGACGTAGCCGGCACGTGCGCTATGTTCTGCGCCGCTACGGACGGCATCATCCCCGAATTGTCCGTACCGGGAAGCGGCCTCATCTTCAATTCGGGCACCTTGCCGGGGACGTATTTCTATTGGGGCATGGTGCGGACCGGCGGCCTGGCCCTGCGCTGGTTTAAGGACTCTGTCTGCCGCCGCGAAGACGACGAATACTACGCCGAGCTGGATAAGTTAGCGGAACGCCATCCAGCGGGCTGCGACGGGGCGATGTTCATTCCCTACCTGACGGGCGGCAACGGCGATTTCCCCCATGTGCGCGGTACCTTCACGGGCCTGACCCTCGACTCGGACCAGGGGGCGATGTGGCGCTGCGTCCTCGAAGGCATCGGCTACGACTACATGGAAGTTACCGACCGGTACCGGGCGGCAGGCATCGACCTGACGACCCTGACCATTACGGAAGGCGGCAGCCGTGACGATTTGTGGAATCAGATCAAGGCTGACATGCTGGACACGCAGGTATCGACGCTGCGCGTCGCCGGCGGGGCCGTGCCGACAAACTGCATCGTAGCCGCCTACGGAGCCGGCGATATTGCCGACCTCAAGCAGGCTCTCCAGCGGCAGCTCGCCGTTCACAAGACCTTTATGCCGAATAAGGACAACACGGCCATGTACAGGCGGCAATACGAACAAAGACGCCATATCTTGCAGGCCTTAAATGTCGGCGAAGGGCAAAAAAAATGAATTGTGAAAAATTACATAATCTGGTATGACCAACGTTCATAATATAACGTAGTAAACGGCGCTTTTGGTATCGAATGATGAAATAAAAGTATTGGACATGGTTTATGTATTAAAAAAACGTATACATAATATGCAGTTTTTTGGAAAAATCGCGTTTTTTCGGTAGATTTTTTTGGAAAACGTGATATACTATAAGTGTAAGCAGTGAAACTTATTTTAATATCGCGCGTGAGTTTTCGAAAGAGACTCGTGAAAAAAATCACGCGAAATAAGGAGGAGTTTAACATGTTTTGTAAAAAGGTAATGGTTATTGGCGCAGGCACCATGGGTTCCGGTATCGCTCAGGTATTTGCTGTTAACGGTTGCGAAGTCGTTTTGAATGATATTAAAGACGAATTCATCGCCGGCGGCAAAGCTAAAATTGATAAAGCCTTAACGAAATTGGTCAGCAAAGAAAAAATGACGCAGGAAGAAAAAGACGCCGTAATGGGCCGCATTTCCGGTTTCGTTACCCGCACGGCCGACAACATGAAAGACATCGACCTCGTTGTTGAAGCTGCTATCGAAGATCTGAAAATCAAATCGGCTATCTTCAAAGAATTAGACGAACTCTGCCCGGAACACACGATTCTGGCCAGCAACACGTCCTCTTTGTCCATCACGCAGATCGGCGCAGCTACAAAACGTCCGGACAAAGTTATCGGCATGCACTTCTTCAACCCGGCTCCGGTCATGAAATTGATCGAACTCATCAACGGCATCGCTACTTCTGAAGATACGTTCGCAAAAATCAAAGAAGTATCCGAAGAAATCGGCAAATCCCCGGTTAAAGTTGCAGACTTCCCGGGCTTCGTAGGCAACCGCGTCGTTATCCCCATGATCAACGAAGCTATCCAGGCTTTGATGGAAGGCGTAGCATCCAAAGAAGATATCGACTCCGTATGCAAACTGGGCTTCAACCATCCGATGGGCCCCTTGGCTTTGAGCGACTTGATCGGCAACGACGTTGTCCTTCACATCATGGAAGTTCTCTATGAAGGCTTCGGCGATCCGAAATATCGTCCGTGCCCGCTCCTCAAAACGTACGTCAACGCTGGTTACCTCGGCCGCAAGACGGGCAAAGGCTTCTACGACTACACGAAATAATAGGCGAGCAGTACAAACACAACTCTATAAGCAAGCAATGTAAACTCAAGCGATTTATATTTGTCAGGCAGTGGGCGTGAGTATTCACGCCCCTTGTTTGTACGTCCTACGTGTGAATATATTATTTTGGGAGGGTTCTAATTATGGACTACAAAAACATTCTTTACTCGGCAGAAAACGGTATTGCAACGATTACGATCAATCGTCCGAAAGCTCTGAACGCCCTGAACACGGAAACGGTTTCGGAATTAAGAGACCTCGTCGGCAAAATCGCCGCTGATTCCGAAATTAAAGTCGTCGTTATCACGGGTTCCGGCAGCAAATCCTTCGTAGCCGGCGCAGATATCGTTGAAATGTCCACGAAGAATGCAGTTGAAGGTCGCGCATTCGGCAAAATCGGTCAGGATACGTTTACGGAAATCGAAAACATGCCGCAGCCGGTTATCGCTGCTATTAACGGCTTCGCTCTGGGCGGCGGCTGTGAATTGGCCTGCGCTTGCGACGTTCGCTATGCTTCTGAAAACGCTAAATTTGGTCAGCCCGAAGTTGGCCTCGGCATTACGCCTGGTTTCGGCGGCACACAGCGTCTGCCCCGTGTCGTTGGCCGCGGCTATGGCAAAGAACTGATCTTCACGGCTGGCCTGATCGACGCTCAGGAAGCATATCGTATCGGCCTCGTAAACAAAGTTGTTCCTCAGGAAGAACTGATGGATACCGTATATGCATTGGCTAAGAAGATCGCGAAAAACGCTCCGATCGCCGTACAGCTCGCTAAAGCAGCTATCAACCGCGGTATCAACTGCGACGTTATCACCGGTATCGCTTATGAAGACGAAGTATTCGGCCTTTGCTTCGCTACGGAAGACCAGAAAGAAGGCATGGGCGCTTTCGTTGAAAAACGTAAAGCTACGTTCACAGGCAAATAATATCCTTGATATTGCCATATGAATAAGAAAAAACCGTATCCTCGTCAGAGGGTACGGTTTTTTTGATAGGCTCACTAGTCTTTAAAATAGGGCTTGAACACGGAGCGGTTTGGTTCCTTGCGGATCTTCTTTTCTCCGCTGCGGCGGAACGTTCCCGACACGTTGTCGTTTTGCTTCCGCGGCGCGAAGTGACGGCGTTTCGTATTGCCGTTCCGATAGTCTCCGCTGCGTTTGCTCCGGTCATTTCGTTCGGAACGGTCGTTCCGGTCGCTGCGGTCGTGACGATAGTCGCGGCGGCGGTTTTTGTCGCCGTAGGGACGGCGGGAGCGGTGGACGCGCAGGGGCGCTTCTTCCGTAATGTTGACCGGCGTCGTGTCCGGCTCCTTCGTGAGCAGCTTGATGGCTGCCGACAAGAGGGCGACGGAGTCGAAGTGGGTGAGAAGCTCTTCGGCGTTGGCCCGGTAGATGCTGTAGTTGTCGTCTTCTGTCGCGGCGACGAGACGGCGGATAGCCGCCTGCTGGGCTCCTTCCAGGGCTTCCGAGAAGGTCGGGGCCTTGCGGCGGGCGATGCGCCGTTTGATGAGCCGTTCGATGGCCCGCAGGTGGTCGATTTCGCGGGGAATGACGAAGGTCGTCGCTTCGCCGCTCTGGCCGGCCCGGCCTGTACGGCCGACACGGTGGACGTAGCTTTCCGGGTCCTGGGGCAAATCGTAGTTGAATACGTGGGTGACGCCGCTGATGTCGAGGCCGCGGGCGGCGACGTCGGTGGCGACGAGGATATCGATGGTCTTTTCCCGGAACTGGCGGATGACCGTGTCCCGTTTAGCTTGGGTCAGGTCGCCGTGAATGCCTTCGGCGGAATAGCCACGCTTTTTCAGGGCTTCGGACAGCTCGTCGACGCGGCGCTTGGTACGGACGAAGATGATGGCCAAATCCGGCTCCTGCAGGTCGAGAAGGCGGCAGAGGATGTCGAATTTCTGGCGGTCCGGCACTTCGATGTAGGACTGCTCGATGAGGTCGATAGTCACTTCCTTGGCCTTCATGCGGACGATCTGCGGGTCATGGAGGAAGGTTTCCGCCAGCTGCTGAATGGGCTTGGGCATGGTAGCCGAGAACAGCAGGGTCTGACGGGTGCTGGGCGTGGCGGCCATGATGAGGTTGATGTCTTCGATAAAGCCCATGTCCAGCATTTCGTCGGCTTCGTCGAGGACGATCGTCGAAATATGGCTCAGGCTGATGGTGCCGCGCTTCATGTGGTCGATGAGGCGGCCCGGCGTGGCGACGACGATCTGCGGCGATTTGCGTAGGCGGCGCAGCTGTCGTTCCATATCTTGTCCGCCGTAAATCGGCAGGGCCTGGATGTGGGTGAATTGGGCCAGGTGGTTGAGCTCTTCGGCGACCTGCATGGCCAGCTCGCGCGTCGGCGACAGGACGACGGCCTGTATTTCCTTCGACGGCTCGGACGCTAATATTTTTTCTAATACGGGAATGCCGTAGGCTGCCGTTTTGCCCGTGCCGGTCTGTGCCTGGCCGATCATATCGCAGCCCGACATGGCGACGGGGATGGCGTTTGCCTGAATCGGCGTCGGTTCTTCAAAGCCCATTTCGTTTAAGGCGTTGAGAATGACGTCGCTAATTTGTAAGGTTTGAAATTTTTCTAACATGTATGCCTCCTTTTGTATAACTTATTTATTATATCATTAGATAGATTAAAAGAATAGAGGGGGGCTGCGTTTTTGCGGAAGGAGAATGGCTGGATTTCGTATTGAGCGGCGGCGGAATTCCTGTTATAATGAGAAAAACGAATGTTCGCAGAAAGGGAGGATACGATAATGGATTTGCTGCAGGGGCTGAACGACGCCCAGCGTCAGGCTGTGACGACGACGGAGGGCTGCGTGCGGGTCATCGCCGGCGCCGGCTCAGGCAAGACGCGGGCCTTGTCTCATCGGTTTGCCTTTTTAGTCAACGAGCTGGGCATCTTGCCGGGCCATATCCTCTGCGTCACCTTTACGAATAAGTCGGCGGCGGAAATGCGCCGGCGCATTCACAACCTGACCGGCGACAACGACACGGGCTACGTCAATACGTTCCACGGCTTCTGCGTATCGGTCCTGCAGGAAGACTGCCACGCCGTCCAGTATCCCAAGAATTTTCTCGTCCTCGATAATGCCGATATCGACGCCATGCTCCAGATGATTTACGAGGAACGGGGGCTCACGCTGCGCAATATGACCTTTTCCGCTGCCCGGGATATGATCGAAATGCGTAAGCTCGTCCATGAGCCGGAGTATTACGCCGACATGATTACGATGTCCCTGGAGCGGCTGAAACGGAAGTACGACGAAGCCGCGTCGGCTGCGGATATCATCTTCTACGGCTACTTGTACCAGGAAAAGAAATGCTTCGGCCTCGATTACAACGACCTCATCAAGTTTTCCCTGTATATTTTCAAGGAGCACGACGACATCCGGCTGAAATGGCAGCGGCGGCTGGAGTACATCATGATCGATGAATTTCAGGATATCGACCTGCTCCAATACGAGCTCATGAGCGTATTGTGGGGCTATCACAAGAATTTGTTCATCGTCGGCGACCCGGACCAGACGATTTATACGTGGCGCGGCGCCAACGTAAAGTATCTCCTCGAGTTTGACAAAGCTTTCCCAGGGACGAAGACCATCGTAATGATGGATAATTACCGCTCGACGCCTCAGATTTTGGCGGCGGCCAACGCCCTCATCGACAACAACGTGTGCCGCATGGCCAAGTCTCTCAGGCCGACCTTGCCTGACGGCGACGCCGTGGTCTGTCATTTTGCCGAAAGCCCCCAGGCCGAAGGGCTGTGGATGGCTGGGCGCATGAAGGCCTTGCGCGAACGAGGCGTGCCTTACAAGGACATGGCCGTCCTGTACCGGGCCCATTACGTGACGCGGACGGTGGAAGAAGCGCTGCTGAAGGAACACATACCCTACGTCATATACAGCGGCGTCCAGTTTTTTAGCCGCAAGGAAATCAAGGACGCTCTCAGCTATTTGCGCATCATCGCCTATAAAGACGACCCGTCCTTCAGGAGGATTGCCAACGTGCCGAAGCGCAATCTGGGCAAGCGGCGCATGGCCTTTCTGCAGGAATACGCCGACGCCCGCGGCTGCTCCCTGTACGAAGCGCTGATTGAAACGATGGACGATGGCCTGTTTAAGGGGACAAAGGCCCGTCAATTCGCAGAGCTCGTCGAGTCCTTTGCCGCCGAGTACGAGGGCCGGCCTGTATCGGAGGTCCTGTCGGCAATTCTCGACGCCAGCGGCTATGAGAAAGCGCTCCGCACCGAAGGCAGCCAGGAGCGGCTGGACAACCTGGCCGAGCTCAAGCAGGCCGTGTACGAGTATGAAACGACATGCGGCGAGGAAGTCACGCTGGAGCATTATTTGTCCCACGTGGCCTTGCTTACCAACGCCGACGCCGCGCCGGATGACGACGAGGTCAAGCTCATGACGGTTCACGCCGCCAAGGGGCTGGAATTCCCCTACGTATTCCTGTGCGGCCTGAACGAAGGCATTTTCCCGTCGCGGAAGGTGCGGACGATGCAGGCTATGGAGGAAGAGCGGCGGCTGGCCTTCGTAGCCCTGACGCGGGCTGAAAAGGGATTGTATTTGTCCGAAGCGGACGGGCAGCACTTCGACGGTGCAGTCCGCTATCCGTCGCGGTTTATTCTGGATATGGGCCCGGAAGTGCTGGCCTATGACAATCCGCCGCCGGACAGCCTCGTCCGGGCGACTCGGGACTACATCGAGTACAGCGGAAAATACTGGCCCGACCGGGAAGGCGAAAGGCACTTTGCTTCGGGCCAGCGGGTACGGCACGCCGTCTTCGGCGAGGGGACTGTCATCGACGCCGATATAGACCGGCAAGCCTACGTCGTGCAGTTCGATGCCATGGATACGGCGCGGATGATTTCGTTCCGCGTGAAGCTGGAAGCCCTGTGACTCAGAAGAAAGGTTTATGGCAGAAGAAAGAAGGAGTACGCGTATGAACCCGGAGAAAATCTATCCCCGTACGGGAGATAGGGAGACAGTCTACTTAAAATATGTCGTAACGAATCCCAACATACAAATCGGCGATTACACGATGTATAACGATTTCGTTCACGATCCGCGGCAGTTTGAAAAAAACAACGTCTTATATCACTATCCGATAAACGGAGATTCGCTGCGGATAGGCAAGTTTTGTTCTATTGCCTGCGGCGCAAAGTTTTTATTTGCCAGCGCCAACCATACGCAGGCGTCTGTATCTACGTATCCTTTTCCCATCTTTTTTGAAGAATGGGATTTGGATATAGGCGATGTGACGTCGGCTTGGGACCATAAAGGCGATATCGTCATCGGCAACGACGTGTGGATTGGCTACGAGGCCGTGGTCATGGCCGGCGTGACGATTGGCGACGGCGCGATTATCGGCGCGCGGGCTGTCGTAACGAAGGACGTGCCGCCGTATACGATTGTCGGCGGCGTTCCGGCCAGGAAAATTCGCCGGCGGTTTTCAGATAATGTGATTGCCCGGCTGTTGGAACTCAAATGGTGGGACTGGCCGGCAGAGCGGATTCAACGAAATATAAAGAACATACAATCCGGCCGGCTGAACTTGCTGCTGTAAATAGGGCATGGAGAACATGAAAAAGCTGCTGGGAAAGGCAGGTGATGCGCTTTCCAGCAGCTTTTTGACGGATATGTTGTTTTGTACGCCGTGAATCTTTTTGCGGGCGACGCAGGAAATCAGGCTCCGAATAATTCGACGGCCTTGGCGGCCATGCGTTCGCCGTAGGTCAGGAAGGTTTCCCGGCTGCCATCCAGATCCTTGCTCAGGGCTACAGGCCCCAGGTGAATGACCGGCGCGCCGCAGGAGCCGCCGCCGGAATAGGTCATCATGCCGTGGACCATCATGTGGTCGAGGATGAGGCGGATGCCCAGGTCGCCGCCGCCGTGGAGATAATCCATCGTCGCGAAGGCTCCGCCCAGCTTGCCGGCGAGCTGGCATTTCTTGCATGGCCCTTCGAGCCAGGACTTGACGTCGGCGCAGACGCTGGCGAAATAAATAGGCGAGCCCAGGACGATGCATTTGCTTTCGGCAGCCCACGCTTCGTCCAAATCGTCGATAGAGCAGGCTTTGGCCTGGACGCCCTGTACCCGTTCCATGCCCTGGGCGATGATTTCGGCCATCTTCTGCGTGTGGCCCGTTTTAGAATAATACAGTACCATTGCTTTCATACTTCATGCCTCCTTGTTGCATACGTATATATACATCTTACTCATACGGCCCTTTCTTTGTCAAATCCGGCGCTGTATAACATAACCCAGACCATGGCAGGTTCTGTTGCGGTCTGGGTTTGTCATATTTGCTTATTTTTTATTTTTCTTGCGCGAGGCGAAGTCGCCGCAGGCCTGGATGAGGTTGACGCCTACGATGAGGATGATGATCGTCGCCAGCATGACGTCGGCGCGGAAGCGCTGGTAGCCGTAGCGGATAGCGATGTCGCCGAGGCCGCCGCCGCCGATTGCGCCGGCCATGGCCGAAGCGCCGATGAGGTTGACGATGAGGACCGTAATGTTGTTGATGATCGTCGGCAGGGCTTCGGGAATGAGGACCTTGCGGATGATCTGGAAGGGCGTGGCGCCCATGGATTCCGCGGCTTCGACGAGGCCGAAGTCGACGTCGCGGATAGACGTTTCAACGAGGCGGCTCAAAAAGGGAATGGCCACGATGGTCAGGGGCACGCAGGCCGCCGTCGTGCCGATGGACGTGCCGGCGATGATGCGGGTCAGAGGAATGATGGCGACCATGAGGATGATAAAGGGAATCGAGCGGATGATGTTGACGATGGTGCCCAGTATCTGATTGATAAAGCGGTTTTCCAGAATATGGCCCCGGCTGGTCGTGACCAGCGTAATGCCGAGGGGAATACCGATGATAGCGGCGATGATCGTCGCGACGGCGACCATGAAAACAGTTTCCTGAATGCCTTGGAGCATTAAATTAATGATTTCTTGGGACATATCCTAAAACCTCGCTTCCAATAGGTAATTCTTTAATATATTCAAATGCTTTTGCCTGTTGTTCCATAGAACCCATGATGACGACGATGAGATAGCCGAAAGGTTCGTCCTGAATGTAGTCGATGTTGCCGTAGAGGACGCTGACGTAGGTGTGGAAGCGTTGTACGACCGATGCGACGACGGGTTCGTTCGTAGCCGCTCCCTTGAAGCGCAGGCGGACGAGCATATCGTAGCCCGGCGCAGGCTGATCCGTAATACCCATCTTGGCGATGCCTGCGGGCAGCTCCATGTTGATAACCGATTTGACGAAGTCCTTCATCGTCTGGGACTGGGGATTGGTAAAGACGTCGACGACGCGGCCTGCTTCCTTGATGACGCCGCCTTCGATGACGGCGACGCGGTTGCAGATTTCTTTGATAACCGCCATTTCGTGGGTAATGATGACGATGGTAATGCCAAGGCGCTGGTTAATGTCCTTGAGCAGCTCGAGGATGGATTTCGTCGTCTGCGGGTCCAGGGCCGACGTGGCTTCGTCGCACAGGAGGATGTTCGGGTCGCTGGCCAGGGCCCGGGCGATGCCGACGCGCTGCTTCTGGCCGCCCGACAGCTGGGCCGGGTAGTTGAACTGCCGGTTCGTCAGTCCGACTAATTCCAAAAGGTCGGCGACTTTTTTCTGGATGGCTTCCTTCGATGCGCCGATGAGCTCCAGGGGGAAGGCGATGTTGTCGAAGACCGTTCGAGACGAGAGCAGGTTAAAGTGCTGGAATATCATGCCGATGTGCTTGCGTTCTGTCCGCAGCTGGGCATCGGTCATATTTGTTAAGTTTTTTTCGTCGATGATGACGTTGCCGCTCGTCGGCCGTTCGAGCATGTTGATGCAGCGGACGAGGGTCGATTTGCCGGCGCCGCTCTTGCCGATAATGCCGAAGATTTCGCCGTCTTCAATGGTCAGGTTGACGCCTTTGAGGGCGTGGACCTGGGCCTTGCCGTCGTAGGTTTTGGTAATGTTTTCCAGTTTTATCACAATATCAACTCCTTGATTCAGTACGAGTTCAACCCGGTGGCAGTACAACTAAAAAAGCCGTCAAACAGATGACGGCTCGGTATTTCGTGTATGTCGCTTCATCTGCCGGAATACTCCGTTGGAATTGGCACCTTCCCTGACGGGGGTTGCCGCAGCGTCATGGGGCCAGTCCCTCAGCTGCTCTGGATGAACTTGTATATTTGGTTGTTGCTTAACATATTATCACTAAGGAACGGGTGTTGTCAAATGCAAGAGGTATCTCGCCGTGTAAAATAATAAGAAAACAAAAGAAATAGGCGCGGCCTGTGGCCTGGGATTTTCGTAAAATTGCAGAATATACACAGGAAAATCGGAATATTTTTCTAAAAATATAGTTGCATTTTAAATGTATTAAGCCCATCAATCGGATGCCTGCTGCAGAAAAGACAAGGGCACGGAGGTTTTATGAAGAATTTTTCCTTCGTTTAATTTTTGTTTATCTTTTCCGCATACACTGCATAGTAATGAATATATTTGCGAACGCATCAAGATATCTGCGGCGGCGTGGTATAATAAAAGACAAGGCGCGTCATGCGGCAGGAAAGCGGGGAGAAGGACAGATGAACCTGAGAGATATACCTATTGGAAAACGATTGCTGTTGTCTAACTTTGTCATGATAGCCATTCCCGTGGCCTTTACTCTCGTCGTCAGCATCGCTATTTTTTTAGGCCTCCACTTCGGCAACATCAACAGGGCGGCGGCCATTTCCTTTCTCTGGCCGGAGAGCAATGGCCCGACCTTATCGGTGCAGTTTGAGCTGAGCCGCCTCTGTGTCCGCGCCGACTGGTATACCGGAGGCATGGGCCGGCTCATGCAGACGAGCGACCACTTGGAGGATCAGGGCCTTACCGTAGCGATTTCCCAGCAAGGACGAATCCTGTATGCGACGGAGCATACTGATCCCTGGGCGACGATCGGCGAGGCGTACCGGCGCAGCCCGGGCAGCGGCGCGGCCCTCAACTGGTCAGACGAAGGCATCGCCTTCCATTATACGTCGCCTGAGACGGGCGTAGCCGTAGCCGTCATCGGGCCGGTACAACTGCGCAAGCACGGCGGCATTTGGGACCTCAGCTCGAAGAATATCGTGAAGGTCGCCTTTGTCGTCTTAGCCATATTGGCGGTCCTCGTGACGATTGCCGTAGGGCTTTTCTTAGCGCGCCTGCTGGCTCGGCAAATTGTCCGGCCTGTAGAGGAGATGCGGAACATCGCCGAAGACATCAGCCGGGGAAATTTGGATCATCCCGTCGTTGCCGAGGGGAACGACGAAATCAGCCAGACCTGCAGGGCCTTTGAGACGATGCGCCGGGAACTGAAGGCGTCGCGGGAAATGAGGGACGCCTACGACAAGAACCGCAAGGAGCTCATCGCCGGCATTTCCCACGACTTGGCGACGCCCCTGACCCGCATCGAAGGCTACGCCAGCGGCCTGCGCGACGGCATTGCCAATACGCCGGAAAAGCGCGGCCATTACCTGGCCATGATTATCGACACGTCGAAGATGATGACCCGCCTGGTGCGGACGCTGTTCCTCTTTTCCAAGTTTGACCTGGGACAGATGGAATTCTGCTGGGAAACGGTAGACCTGCGCGGATATTTGGAAGACTACACGGGCGAGCAGGCTGAGCATTTCCGCAGACAGGGGCTGCATATTTCCTATACGGCGTCTGTGGATACGGCAGTCGTATCGATGGACCGGACTCATTTTCAGCGGGTCGTGGAAAATATCATCGGCAACAGCGTAAAATATAAAGACGGCGACGAAGGGCATTTAGCCATATCCCTGGACGCTGCCGGCGACGGCGCCGTGCGGCTGACCTTTGCCGACGACGGCCGCGGCGTAGGCGAAAACGACCTGCCTAAGCTGTTCGATTCGTTTTATAGGACCGACAAGGCCCGCAGCAACGTGGCTAAGGGAAGCGGCCTGGGCCTGGCCGTAGCCAAGCAGATCATCGACGAAATGAAAGGGAAGATCTGGGCCGAGCAGACCCAGCCCAAGGGACTGACGATCTGCATCGAGCTGCCTGTACAAAAAGAAGGGAACCATCATGAAGCATATACTGATCATTGAAGACGATAAAGGCATTGCCGAATTGGAAAAGGACTATCTGGAAGCCAACGGCTTCGCCGTGTCCATCGAAACCGACGGCATCAAGGGGCAGGAGCAGGCGCTGCGGCAGCCCTTCGATTTAATTTTGCTGGACATCATGCTGCCTGGCCAGGACGGCTTTCAGATTTGCCGCCATATTCGGGAACACAAGAATATTCCCGTCCTCCTCGTGTCGGCCAAGCAGGAAGACGTCGACAAGATACGGGGACTGGGGCTGGGTGCAGACGACTACATCGTCAAGCCCTTCAGCCCCAACGAACTCGTCGCCCGTGTCAAGGCCCACCTGGCCCGCTACGACAGGCTGACGGCTCGGGAGACGTCGAGGAGCGTCCTCCAGTACGGCGACTTGGAAATCGACGAGTCGGCGCGGCGAGTTTTCATCGCCGGCAAGGAAATAGCGCTGGCCAATAAGGAGTTTGAGCTCCTCTTGTTCCTGGCGAAAAATCCCGACATGGTATTCAGCAAGGAGACGCTCTTTGACCGCGTCTGGGGCACCGAATCCCTGGGCGAAACGGCGACCGTATCGGTCCACGTCAACCGCATTCGCGACAAGATAGAAACGGATTCGGCTAAGCCGAAGTATATCGAAACGGTGTGGGGCGCAGGCTATCGGTTCCGCTCGCGATGATAGGCCGAAAGGGAGATGAAGAATGATGTGGGCGCTGTTAGCTCTGGGATCAGCTGTATTTGCGGCGCTGACGACTATTTTGGCAAAAATCGGCGTCGAAGGCGTGAATTCCCATGTGGCGACGGCTATCCGGACGGCTGTGGCCTTAGTCATGGCCTTCGGCATGGTCTCCTTGACGGGAAACTGGGACGGTTTCGGCGGCATCAGCCGGAAGGGCTGGCTCTTTCTCATCCTGTCGGGCCTGGCGACGGGGGCGTCGTGGCTTTGCTACTACAAGGCCCTGCAGCTGGGCGACGTGTCCAAGGTCGTGCCCATCGACAAGCTGAGCGTCGTCATTACCCTGCTCCTGGCCTTCATCCTGTTTCACGAAACGGCGACGTTAAAAGTCGTCGTCGGCGCAGTCCTCATCACCATAGGGACGCTGCTCATGGTACTATAACTGTATATGGCGTATGTGAGAACTGTCGCGCTTCGGCGCGGCAGTTTTTTGCGTTTATGTTCCGGAAAATTTCTTTACCCTCTGTTTATGCTTTCGTAGCTGTTCGTTCAAACTTTGTTTAATTTTTCTCCCTATACTTGGGTCAAATGATAAAGACTTAAACATTAGGAGAAAGAGGGAGCATTATGAACATACTCGTCACCGGCGGCGCCGGATTTATTGGTTCGCATCTCGTACGCAAGCTGCTGTCTATGGGACACGACGTCCTCGTCGTCGACGATCTGCGCGGCGGCCTGCGGACGAACGTGCCCGAAGGAGCCGGCTTCGTCTGCCTGGATATCAACAGCCCGATGCTGCTGGACGTCATGGACAGAGGGCGGTTGCAAGCTGTTGTCCATCTGGCGGCCCAGACCCGCGTCGGCGTGTCCATCAAGGATCCCTATGGCGACACGAGGGACAATATCATGGGCACGGTCAACGTATTGGAATGCGCCCGCAAGACCGGCGTGCAGCGCATCGTCTTCGCCTCGTCGGCAGCCGTGTACGGTGACCCGCCGGAAAAGGATCTGCCCCTGTCGGAAGACTATCGGCTGTCGCCCTTGTCCTTTTACGGCCTGAGCAAGGCGACGATCGAATCGTACCTGCGCCTGTATCACAAGTGGTATGGACTGGATTACGTCATCCTGCGCTTTGCCAACGTCTACGGCGAACGGGCCGAAGTCGGCGGCGAAGGAGGCGTTATCAACGTATTTGCCAAACGGGCTGCCCGTGACATGGACATTACGGTCTATGGCGACGGCAGCCAGTCGCGGGATTACATTTACGTCGGCGATATTGCCAACGGCATCATCTGCGCCTTGACGACGGAGCATGCTGACGAAGTATATCACCTGAGCACGGGGCGGGAAGCGTCGCTCCTGGACGTGTTGGCTGAGCTGCGCCGGGCGTCGGGAAAAGAGCTGACGCCGAATTTTGCCAGGACGCGAAAGGGCGACATTTACCGCTCCGTATTATCGAATGAAAAAGCCTGCCGCCTTCTGGGCTGGGAGCCGTACATGAAACTGGAAGACGGCATCGCCATGATGTACCAGTACGCCGCGGAGCAGGGAGGAATATAACATGGAATGCCTGAATCGCTGTAAAGAACAAATGCTGACCTCCGCGCCGACGGCGCAGAACCTGCTTCAGCGGCTGCTGGCCGACGTAGGCTACGTTCCGGTTTTGCTGGCTGCGGCCGTCCTCGTCTTCTTTACGGGCAACGCCCTGATCAAGATTACCGACCCCGTCGAGTCGAACTACGCCCTGACGGCGATGGAAATGCTGCAGTCAGGCGACTACGTCTCACCGCGCATTTTCGGCAATTACTGGTACGACAAACCCGTCTTGTTTTACTGGGAGCTCATGGCCGCCTTTTCCCTGTTCGGTACGACGGAATTCGCCGCCCGCTTTTTCCCGTCCGTCTTCGGCCTCATCGGCGTCGTCATGGCCTATGGCTTTGCGTCGCGCCTGTACGACAAAAAGACGGGCTTCGTCGCGGCCTTGGTCCTCGTGACATCGCTGGAATACTTTTACCTTTCCCACGCTGTCATTACGGACATGACCCTGTTCGTCTTCTTTTCAGCGACGCTCATGCTGTTTTATCTCGCCTACAGTGAAGGGCGGCCGCGCCTGTATTATGGATCTTATGCCTGCGCCGCCCTGGCCGTCCTGACGAAAGGGCCTGTAGGCCTCGTCCTGCCGGGGCTGATTATCGTCCTGTTTTTACTGTGGCAGAGAGATTTCAAATCTGTTTTCCTGCACATCAAGCTGGGATCGGGGCTGCTGCTGTTCTTCGTCGTCGCCGGCCTGTGGTACGTACCCATGTACATGATGCACGGCGGCGATTTCATCAGCCAGTTCATCGGCGTCCACAACGTCCTGCGGGCTACCGTGTCGGAGCATCCCAAGGACAACGTGTGGTATTACTATACGGTAGTGTTCCTGTTAGGCTTCTTTCCCTGGGTATTCACGCTGCCTCTGGCCGTAAAGAAATATAAACCAGTTCACAAGCTGCGAGCTTGTTTGAGAACAGGAGGCCTTGCCGGCCTGCGCCGCACGGCCGATTCCCTGTCCATGAAGGAGCAGTTTCTCGTGACCTGGGCCGTCGTCGTCTTCGTCTTTTATCAATGCATGGCTACGAAATACATGACCTATACGTTCCCGTACATGATTCCCATAGCCATCGCCTTCGCTGCGTACCTGCGCAGTCACGAGCGCCTCGTCGCCGTCCTGACGACGGTTGGCGCCGCCTTTTATCTGATCGTGACCCTCTTCGTCGCCGTACCCCTGTGCCGGGAGGCGTCGGCTTATGATGCCGCCCAGGCCGTACAGCGCATGGCCGACGGCCGTACCTGCGTTGCCGTCTACGGCGGGCGCTATCCCGTATCACTGGCCTATTATTCCGGCTATGACGCCAAGCGGCTGAAATGGGCCGATGAAATAGAAGACTCCCTGCCCGGCGGCATCAACTGGAACGCCAAGAACATCATGCCCTTCATGGCAATCGAAGACTTGGCGCAGCACGACCACGTAGTGCTTCTGGTCCATGAAAACGAAGACGCCAACTTCCACAAAGCCGGCATTCCCGGCGACTGGGTCGGTGTGAAAAAGGCCGGCCACTGGCTCATCTATGAAAACCAATAATATCGGACAGAAAAGAGGGGACTCATCGTGTATGATTATATTATCGCCGTCGTCCTGGGCATCGTCGAAGGGGCAACGGAATTCCTGCCCGTATCGTCGACGGGGCATATGATTCTCGTCGGCTATCTGATGGGCTATGACGGCCAGCAGGCCGGCGTATTCGAAGTCTTTATCCAGCTGGGGGCTATCATGGCCGTGGCGGTCATATATAAGGAAAAAATCCTGACCATGCTGCATTTTAATGGCTGGCGGCTCTTGCTGCGGCGGGAAAACTGGCGGCGCTCCGATACGGGCCTGACGCTGGTTCACATCGCCGCCGGCGCGGTTCCCGTCCTGCCCGTAGGGTATTTGCTCCATCACTTCATCAAGACCTATTTGTTTTCCGTAGAAACGGTCCTCATCGGCCTCGTCGCCGGCGGCGTATTCATGATGGCAGCTGAAAAAGCCCATGGCAAAACGCTGTGCGACGACGTGGACAATCTTACCGTCGCCCAGGCCTTCGGCATCGGCCTGTTTCAAATCCTTGCCCTGTGGCCGGGCTTTTCCCGTTCCGGCTCGACCATCTCCGGAGGCCTGTTCCTCGGCGTCGGCCGTAAGGCGGCGGCAGACTTTTCCTTTATCATGGCCGTGCCGGTCATGCTGGCCGTCTGCTTCTACGACTTGCTGAAAAACATGTACGTCCTGACGGACAACGACTTCGACATGATCACCATTGGTTTCTTCGTTGCCTTCGCCGTGTCCTACGCGTCGGTCTACTGGTTCCTGAACTTCCTGAATCGCTCGACGCTGACCACCTTCGCCGTCTACCGCTTTATCATCGCCGCCTTGGCCGCCGTGTATTTCTTTGGGTGATACGATTTCAAGCAGCCTTGCTGCCTGTTCTCGTAGTAGTTTACCAAGGACGCAGGGAATTTGGAGAAGCGTAGCCTGTTGTGAATTGGATAAAACATAGAATGATATGTGCAAGGATAAAAATGAACGATAGTCAGGCTTCATCTGGTATAATTAAAGATAAGAATATGAATGGTGGGAAAACAAATGCGGCCTGTGCGAATTGAGAGCATGCGGCAGTTTTTCCTTGATTTCGCACTAAAATGTATGGAAATATGCTGTTTGTTGATGCGGAAAAACGGTATGCAGTGCCGTATATAGCTGCCAATACCTGCATTTGCTGAAGTAGCTTTCATGATATACTAAATGTAGCGGTCATCCTCTGTGTGAGGATGTGGATTGAAATTCCAGCGAAGGGACGCGGGTAACGTGTGATATTGTGTCATCCTCTGTGTGAGGATGTGGATTGAAATTCATGGATGAATTTAATAGTCTGGGCAATTTGAAAATCATCCTCCGTGTGAGGGCGCTTTGTGGATTATTTTCGCATCAAAAGCATACGAAAAGACATCCGTTTGAGTAGATTCAATAATTTATGTTATATATAGCAGATATTAGTTAGATTTTTTTGGACATCAAAAAAATCAAGGCGGTACAGTGTTATCCAGATATTTCACAGAGCAGGTGCTGCAGCTTATGAAATCAAAGGATTGGGCAGCGTGATTCTGTATATTCAGATACACAGTATACGAGCCGTACCCCATTCAGATTGTTCAGGACGAAAATTGAATTAGGAGAAAAACATAATGTTGAAAGCTATAGATTAATTAAGTCCTAATTCCGTAGTACCAGCATTTTAACCCAAATAAAATGGGCAGAGGAAAAACATTGGAAATATGCGGTTTTTGCCAATCGGAAAAATTTAGGGTAAAATAAGGTAAACATACTGCCACGCTAGTAAGTATGCCGTATGGCAGTACGTTTTCTTACAGTTGTCTGCCGCATAGGCAGTTTAGAAATGTTGTACCGTTACGGCCCCCGTAAAGTCTGGGTTGTCTGCCGCATAGGCAGTTTAGAAAGGATGCATCAGTACGGATTACAATGACCCCGGCGTTGTCTGCCGCATAGGTAGTTTAGAAATCCATGATGGACAACACCGCTTTGGTCTGCTCGTTGTCTGCCGCATAGGCAGCTGTTAGAGTGATAAGAAAAAATTTCTGCTTCTATAGGCTATTACAGGGAACCAGTGCGCAGCGCAGAAAGAAAAGAAGTTATATAGCAGCAGACCATTTGATGCTAATTGCTATATATCACATGCTGAAAGAGGGGGTGGCGTTCAAGGATTTAGGAGCGGAGTATCATAGCCACTTCAATAAATAGTGCAGAATCGATATGTACCTTAAAAAGATGCAAGCGCTGGGATGCGTGAGACATATTGCTTGCCGTATAAGCAGACAGCCCAAATTTAAGTATTCCTTACTTCACGGGGGTAAGATTTTTTGCGTTTAGGATGCAGTTTTGATACCTGAGGTTTTACAGTAATAATTGCGGGAAACCTTTTTTACACAAAGAAGAAAATATAAAGTGACGGCAAACTAGTATCAGCATATTGCCATTAGGGTATCTAAGACAACCGCTATGAGTAGCAATACCAACAGGGGTAGGAGAATATCAAAAATGACTTGTCAAAAGGACCTACAGCAACTTTACATTGTCTCTCAGGGGCTATTCTCACCAAAATAGGATGATTTTATGTCCTGCATATGGTATAATATCCTATTGTAAATACGTATTAAAATTTTTCTGCGAGGAGTGTCTGTATGAAAATCAGTGCTGAAGAAATAAAGAAAATTGCACTGTTGTCCCGCTTGGAAATCAAGGAAGACCAGATTGACGCTGTCGGGAAACAGCTGAACGACATTTTATCGTATATGGATCTCATGAGTCAGGTAGATATTACGGATGTACAGCCGACGGCTCATGCCGTATCCATGTCCAATGTCATGCGCGACGATGTGCCCCATACGTCCCTGCCCAATGATAAAGCGCTGCAAAATGCGCCGGAACCGGAAAACGGCTACTTTAAAGTGCCGAAGGTCATTCAGGATTAAGGAGGGATATTGTGGTAACGATACATGGATTACACGACAAGCTCGTCAAAGGCGAACTGTCTGCCGTTGAATTGACAAAAGCCTATATTGCCCGCAAAGACGCCGTAGAACCGCAGGTTCAGGCTTTTTTGTCGGATAACCGCGAATTTGCGCTGGAAGCGGCTGCTGCCGTCGATAAAAAAATCGCTGCCGGTGAAGCGATTGCCGATCTGGCTGGCGTTCCCGGGGCCATTAAAGATAATATCTGCATTAAAGGACAGTACGCTACGTGCGCGTCCAAGATGCTGAAAAATTTCAAATCGCCGTATAATGCGACGGTTATTGAAAAGCTGATGGACGTCGATTACGTCAGCCTTGGCAAGACCAACATGGATGAATTCGCCATGGGCAGCTCGACGGAAAACTCGGCCTTCCAGATTACGCATAACCCCTGGGGGCTGGATTATGTTCCCGGCGGCTCGTCGGGCGGTTCGGCTGCTGCCGTCGCTGCCGGCGAATGCGTATGGTCTCTCGGCTCCGATACGGGCGGATCGGTCCGCCAGCCTGCGGCTTACTGCGGCGTCGTCGGCCTCAAACCGACGTACGGCCTCATTTCCCGCTACGGCCTCATCGCCTTTGCGTCGTCCCTCGACCAGATCGGCACCTTTACGAACGACGTAGAAGACTGCGCCATTGTGCTGAATGCCGTTGCCGGTCACGACGCGAAAGACTCGACGTCTATTCCGCAGGCCAAGAAGGACTACAAGCAGGCCTTGGTCAACGACGTCAAGGGCATGAAGATCGGCATTCCCGAAGAATTCTTCGGCGAAGGCCTCGACGCTGAATGCCGCAAGGCCTTGGATGAAGCCATTGAAACGTACAAGAAATTAGGCGCGGAAATCGTGCCGGTCAGCATGCCTCATGTAAAATACGGCATCGCCGCCTACTATATCATCGCCCCGGCCGAAGCCAGCTCTAACCTGGCCCGGTACGACGGCGTCGGCTTTGGCCTGCGCGTCGAAGGCAAGGACATCGTCGATATGTACATCAAGACCCGTTCCGAAGGCTTTGGCCCGGAAGTACAGCGCCGCATCCTTCTCGGCACGTACGTCCTGAGCTCCGGCTATTACGATGCCTACTATCTGCGGGCGATGAAGGTCCGCACGCTCATCAAGCATGACTATGACGAAGCGCTGAAACAATGCGACGTTCTCCTGACGCCGACGGCTCCGGACACGGCCTTCAAGATCGGCCAGAACAGCGACAATCCGCTGGCCATGTACTTAGGCGACGTCTGCACCGTTACGCTGAACCTGGCGGGACTTCCGGGGCTCAGCATTCCCTGCGGCTACAAGGACGGCCTGCCTATCGGCATGCAGCTCATCGGCAAGGCCCTCGATGAAGAAACGCTGCTCCGCGCGGCCTACACCTTTGAACAGAATAGAACGGACTTGCGCAAGCCGTTGCCTATGGGGGAGGTTGAATTATAATGAAATACGAATCCGTTATCGGCTTGGAAGTCCACGTCGAACTGAAAACGAAGACAAAGATTTTCTGCGGTTGCAGTACTGAATTCGGCGCCGAACCGAATACCCACGTCTGCCCGGTCTGCCTGGGCCTGCCCGGCGTGTTGCCTGTCCTCAATAAGGAAGTGCTCCACTTTGCCGTCAAAGCAGGGCTGGCGCTGCACTGCGACATTTTGCCGTACAGCAAATTTGACCGCAAAAACTACTACTATCCCGATTTGCCGAAAAACTTCCAGACTTCCCAGTTTGACCTGCCTATCTGCAAGGGCGGCTACGTGGATATCGAAGTCAACGGCGAACAGCGCCGCATCCACCTGACCCGCATTCACATGGAAGAAGACGCCGGCAAGCTCGTTCACAGCGGCGGCAGCATCGACACGGCCGATTCGTCCTGCGTCGACTACAACCGCACGGGCGTGCCTCTCCTGGAAATCGTCGGCGAACCGGAGCTGCGTAGCGGCGAAGAAGCGCGGGCTTATTTGGAAAAGCTGCGTTCCATTCTCCAGTATTTAGGCGTATCGGACTGCCGCCTCGAAGAAGGCAGCATGCGCTGTGATGCCAACATCTCCGTCCGTCCTGTCGGCAGCGACAAGCTCGGCACGAAGACGGAATTGAAAAATATCAACTCCTTCAGCGGCGTGCAGAAGGGCATTGAATACGAAGCCGTCCGCCAGGCTCAGATCCTCGAAGAAGGCGGCACGATTCAGCAGTGCACCCGCGGCTGGGACGACGCCAAGGGCGTTACGTTTCTCCAGCGCGTCAAGGAAGGCGACAGCGATTACCGCTATTTCCCCGAACCGGATTTGATTCCTATCGAAGTATCGCCGGAATACATTGAAGAAGTCCGCAAGGAACTGCCGGAAATGCCTGACGCCCGCAAGAAACGCTTCATGGACGAACTGGGTCTGCCGGAATACGACGCCAACCTGCTGACCTTGGAAAAGCAGACGGCGGACTATTTCGAAGACGTCGTCAAATGCGGCGTCGACGCCAAGACAGCTTCGAACTGGATGCTCGGCGAGTTTGCCAAGCTCCTCAATGAAAACGGCGTAGGCGCTGTCGATGCGCCCGTACAGCCGGCGGCGCTGGCCGAACTGCTCCAGCTCATCGCCAAGAACACCATTTCCGGCAAGATCGCCAAGAAGGTACTGCCTGAAATGTGGAAATCCGGCAAGTCGGCCAATGATGTCGTAAAAGAACAGGGCTTGGTACAGATTACCGATACGGGCGCATTGGAAGAATTGGTCAAGAAGATCATCGAAGCCAATCCGCAGTCCGTTGCCGACTACAAGGCCGGTAAGAAGAAGGCTATCGGCTTCCTCGTCGGCCAGATCATGAAGGAAACGAAGGGCCGGGCCAACCCCGGCGTCGTCAACGAGCTCTTGACGAAAAATTTGCAATAGTATACTTACTGCGCGTTAACAGAAACACCGCTTATGCCGTAATCCACATAAGCGGTGTTTCTTGTAGTTAGGAGATATAATGAACATTATAGAAATTAAAGGGAACAGAGATGCCTATATTGAGCCCTTGACGGAACTGTGGGAACAGTCGGTCAAGGCGACGCACGATTTTTTATCGGCCGACGAAATAGCGGCCATTAAGAAGTATGTGCCGCAGGCTCTGGGCGGCGTGCCCGTATTAGTCGTGGCTCGCAGCGAGCAGCAGGCCATGACGGCCTTCCTGGGATTGGACGGCGGCCGCATTGAAATGCTTTTCGTCTCGCCGGATGAACGGGGGAAGGGCATTGGAAAAGCCTTGATTCAGCAGGCTGTGGAACGATACGGGGCTTGGGAAGTAACGGTAAACGAGCAAAATCCCCAGGCCGTCGGCTTTTACGAGCGCATGGGATTTACGGTGTATAAACGGTCGGATTTGGACGAGCAGGGAAATCCTTATCCGCTGCTGTACATGAAGCTGCCAAGATAAGGTATCCATAAAGTATATAAAAATCTGCCGCCTTACGGAACGAACGCGTAGGACGGCAGATTTTTTTGCAGATTATAAAAAGATGTATTTTCCAATGAAGATGACAGCCAGAATGTACATGAGCAGGCTGATTTTTTCTCGTTTTCCCGTCAGGACGTTGAGGATGACATAGGAGATGATACCGAAAGAGATGCCTTCGGAAATGCTGTAGCAGAAGGGCATGGCAATGATGGTAATGTAGGCCGGAATGGCTTCGCTGAAATCGTTGAAGTCGATGCCGGCAACAGAGGTCAGCATGAGGAACCCGACGATGACCAGGGCCGGCGCGGTGGCGAAGGCCGGGATGGCCATGAAGAGAGGTGACAGGAACAGGGACAGGGCGAAAAACAGGGCGACGAACAACGCCGTCAAGCCCGTGCGGCCTCCTTCGCTGACGCCGGTAGCGCTTTCGACGAAGGTCGTCGTCGTACTGGTGCCGAGGACTGCGCCGAAGGTCGTGGCGACGGCGTCAGCCATGAGGGCTCCCTTGATGCGGGGCAGCTTGCCGTCGGCGTCGAGCATGTTGGCCTTGGAGGATACGCCGATGAGCGTACCTAAGGTATCGAAGATATCGACGAATAAGAAGGCGAACATGACGATGAGGAAATCGACGGACCAGCGGCGGCTGAAATCGAGGTGCCCGAAGATCGGAGCGATACTGGCTGGAGCAAAGGCCGCCGCGCCGGCAGATACGTCAGGGATTACGCTGTACATGTGCAGTTCCGGATTGGGGACGTACAGGCCGGTCAGTTCGCAGAGGACTGCTAATATCCATGTAAATAAGATGCCCCAGAGGACGTTGCCGCGGACGCGGCGGATCATGAGGAAGGCCGTAAACAAGATGCCCAGCATAGCCAGCAATACCGTAATGCCTACGGTGTGGAAGGTGCCGTCGGCGACGGCCTGCTTAAAGGAAAAGAGGGAAATCTTCGTAGCCGGGTTGGCGACGATGATTTGGGCGTTGAACAGGCCGATGAGGGCGATAAACAAACCGATGCCGGCGGACACTGCCTTTTTCAGGGTCATCGGTATGGCGTTGAAGATGGCTTCGCGGACGTTTGTCAAGGATAGGACGATAAAAATGACGCCTTCTACAAAGACGGCGGCCAGGGCCATTTCCCAAGTATAGCCCATCTGCAGGACTACGGTATAGGCAAAAAAGGCGTTCAGGCCCATGCCGGGAGCCAGGGCGAAAGGATAGTTGGCAAAGAAGGCCATGCACAGCGTGCCGATGAGGGACGCCAAGGCCGTCGCCGTTAGGACGGCGCCCTTATCCATGCCGGCGGCGCTCAGAATTGTCGGGTTGACGGCCAGAATATAGGCCATGGTCATGAAGGTCGTAATGCCGGCGATGAGCTCGGTTCTTACAGTCGTGCCGTTTTGCGTCAAATGAAACATACGGTCGAGGAAGTTCATAATGCACCCCTTTTGTGAATTTATAAAAATAAAATAAAAACATAGGCATGATTATATCCTTTTCAGGTCGAAATAGCAATGAAAAGGGTAAAAATATTTTTTATAGTCATATAAATTTGTCGTATAGAAGATGTTTTTCGGCAAGATGCTTTGGCTTCCCCGCAGCGGGTATGGTACAATATGAGTACCTATAATTGGCAAACAAAGGAGAGTTACTTATGGCTTCTGCATATAAAGACTTGTTGAAACGAAGAATTGAAGCGGCCCAGGGATCATTCCCTGCGACTTGGTTCTTAAACACTGCCGTATTGTCGACGTGCATACCCAGTCTATACGGGAAGGGGACATTGCTGTCATAGACGGCGTCCTCGCCGGTATCGGCGGTTCGTACGAAGGGCGGCGCGTCGTCGATGCCGGAGGGCGGTATGCCGCGCCGGGCCTCATCGACAGCCATATCCACATCGAGTCGTCCTACGTCAGTCCGGAAGAATTCGGCCGCCTCGTCGTTCCCCTGGGGACGACGACGATTATTGCCGACCCTCATGAAATCGCCAATGTCTGCGGACTGGCCGGATTGAAGTATATGGCCGAAGCGGCGGAGCAGACTGTTCTGGATATTCAGTTCATGGCTCCATCCTGCGTGCCGGCGACATCCTTCGACCACAGCGGCGCCGTCATCGGCGCGGAAGAGCTGGCCCGGGCTCTGCAGGACAGTTACATATTGGGCGTAGGGGAATTTATGAACTATCCCGGCGTCGCGGCAGCCCAGGACGACGTGCTGGATAAGTTAGCGGCGGCCCATGAAGCAGGCAAGATCGTCGACGGTCACAGTCCGGGCCTCCATGGCGGCGGGCTGCAGGCTTACGCCGCTGCCGGAATTCGGACGGACCATGAATGCTCCACTGCCGAGGAAGCGCTGGAGCGAATTTCCCTCGGCATGTACGTCCTCCTGCGAAACGGTTCGGCCTGCCGCGATTTGCCGAATCTCATCGGCGCCGTCACGCCGCAGAACCTGCGCCGGTTCCTGCTGTGTTCCGACGATCTGCATTTGAAAACGATATTTTCCAAGGGCCATTTGAACGAGCACCTGCGGCTGTGCGTGCGGCACGGCATTTCGCCGGAAGGAGCCGTCACGATGGCGACGCTCAACGCTGCCGAATGCTACGGCTTGTCGGACTGCGGCGCTCTGGCGCCGGGAAAACGGGCCGACGTCGTCTTGTTTGATGATTTGCAGGAGTTTTCCGTTTGGAAGACCTTTATTGCCGGCGAGGAGGTTGCGTTCGAAGGGGCGTATATTCCGCCTTTTACGCGGTCCGATTCCAGCGCCGTCAGCCATACGGTACATCTGGCTGGTTTTTCTGCCGACAAGCTGCGCATGACCTTGCGCTCGCCGTCGGTCCATACGATAGATATTATCCCCGGCAGCGTCGTGACTCGCAAAGGGACGGCGACAGTAGCCGTCGATGAAAGGGGCGATTTCGTATATGATGCCGCCGCTGATATCGTCAAGGTCGCCGTCGTCGAACGCCATCACGGCACGGGCAATGTCGGCCTCGGCCTGCTGCGGGGCTACGGGCTGACGAAGGGGGCCGTGGCCGTATCCATTGCCCACGATTCTCACAACATCATCGTCGCCGGCGCGAACAACGGCGACATGGCGGCGGCCGTCGAAGCCGTCGCGGCCCAGGAAGGAGGCATTGCCGTCGTGCTGGACGGAGCCGTCATCGCCTCTATGCCCCTACCCATTGCCGGCCTCATGAGCAATCGGGACGGCCATTGGGTAGAAGAGCAGGCCGAAGAAATCTACGCAGCCGGCCACGAAGCGCTGGGCATCCACGAGGATGTGGACGTCGTCATGACCTTGTGCTTTATGTCCCTGCCGGTTATCCCGCAGATTAAGCTTTTAGATACGGGCTTGTTCGATGTAGACGCCTTTGATTTTATGAATATTGAAGCTGACTAAAGGGCAGCGGGAAGGCAGGGAATATGATTATCAGCGTCAGCCGGCGGACTGATATACCGGCCTATTATTCTCCTTGGTTTTGGAACCGCCTCCGGGACGGCTATGTACTGGTGCGACAGCCTGTGAATGAACGGCGCGTCAGCCGCATTGTCCTGCATCCCGACGTCGTCGACGGCTTTGTCTTCTGGACGAAGAACCCCGCGCCTATGCTGGCGAGGCTGGGCGAGTTGGAAGAGTACGCCTATTATTTCCAGTACACCCTGACGGCATACGGCAGCGATGTGGAACCGGGGATTCCGTCGAAGCGGGAGTGCCTTATTCCGGCTTTTCAAGAGCTGTCGCGCCGCATCGGGCCGGAGCGGGTCATTTGGCGGTACGACCCTGTATTTCTCAGTTCTAAATATACGGAAGCGTATCATGTACGGTATTTTGCCGAGCTGGCAGTGCAGCTGGCGCCGTATACGAGGCGGTGCGTCATTAGCTTTCTTGATTACTATCCCCAGATCAGCCGTCCTATGGCCGCCCTGGGTCTAAAGCCCTTTCCGGCTGCGCAGAAACGGCGGCTGGCCTGTGCCTTGGCGGCGATTTGCCGGGCACACGGCCTGCAGATGGAAACGTGTGCCGAAGAACTGGACCTGGCTGAATACGGAATTTCTCATGGTCGCTGCATCGACAAGACCTTGTTTGAACAGCTTTTGAAACAGCCCTTGCTGGTCAAGCGAGATGCGAACCAGCGGCCGGCCTGCGGCTGTGCGGAAAGTATCGACATCGGTGCCTACCGTACATGCCGAGGCGGCTGCCGGTACTGCTATGCCGGCGGCGCAAATCGAGAAGTCAGCAGAATCCATGACCCGGCGTCGCCTTTGTTGGGCGGGTATGTGCGGCCTGAGGACGAGGTGTATGACCGGCATATAACGTCATGCCGGTCGCCTCAGATGGTACTGGAATTTTGATTGCTTTGTAATGCTGTGGGATATAACAAAAAAATGGATTCAGCGCGAGGAGCTGAATCCATTTTTTTGTTGCTTATTTATCGAATTTTTTGCCTGTCAGCATTTCATAGGCTTCTTCGTATTTTTCAATCGTCTTGTCGATGACGTCCTGCGGCAGGAGGAAATCGCTGTCCGGGTTGGCTTTGAGCCAGTCGCGGACGAACTGCTTGTCATAGGACGGCTGGGACTGGCCGGGCTTGTAGCCTTCGAGGGGCCAGAAGCGGGAGCTGTCCGGCGTGAGCATTTCGTCGCCTAATACGATGTTGCCTTCTTCGTCGAGGCCGAATTCAAACTTCGTATCGGCAATGATGATGCCGCGGGACAAGGCGTAATCGGCGCATTTCTTGTACAGGGCGAGGGTGTAGTCGCGGATTTTTTCGGCGTATTCCATGCCCTTGCCGGGGAAGGTCTTGTCGAGGACGGCTGCGCCCTGTTCGAGGGAGACGTTTTCGTCGTGGTCGCCTAATTCGGCTTTCGTGCTCGGCGTGAAGATCGGTTCGGGAAGCTTCTGCGATTCCTGCAGGCCTTCGGGAAGCTGAATGCCGCAGATCGTGCCGTTTTCCTTATAGCTTTCCCAGCCGCTGCCGGTGATGTAGCCGCGGACGATGCATTCCATGGGGATCATGGTCAGCTTTTTGCATTTCATGCTGTTGCCGAGGAACTGTTCCTGCTGGAAGAATTCGGGCATGTCGGCGTTGTCGACGGAGATCATGTGGTTCGGAATAATATCTTTCGTCAAATCAAACCAGAATTTGGACATCTGCGTGAGGATCGCGCCTTTTTTCGTAATCTGGTTTTTCAGGATGTGGTCGAATGCGGAAATGCGATCGGTCGCAACCATGATGATGCTGTCGCCGGCATCGTATACTTCGCGGACTTTACCTGATTTGAACGGTTTGTATTCTTTCATGTTCTGGCCTCCAATATATTTAAAACTATATCCATGATGAATGTACTTATCATATCACAAAATGTAAGACGATGGAATAGGATTGCTCGTTTTTGACCGAAATAACCAGCCGGCGGCGGAGAATGACGGAGAAATATTAAAATATGAGGCCCTTTATGAGACGAAGATTAGAAGGAGCTTAAACCTGCTGGCGGCGGCAGGAACGGCCGATGCAGACCGAGAAGTGAAGAAGAAATACCTGAATGAGGAGGTCTGTATATGAAGAAAGTGCTCATAGGAGTCTGCCTGCTGGCGGCTCTATTCGTTTGGCAGGGAGAGCTGCCGGACTGGCTGGGGGAGCCGTCGTCTGCCGCGCCGGCCGTAGAAGCGCCTCAGCCCCGGTCGGCCTACGTCTACGTCAGCGGCGCCGTGCGCAGGCCTGGGCTATACGCCTTTGACAAAACGGTGCGCGTCGGCGAAGCCGTCCATGCCGCCGGAGGCGTCTTGCCTTATGCTGATGCGGCGGCTGTCAACTTTGCCGACGAAGCGGCTGACGGCATGCATATTCATATCCCCTATGACTTGAACGGCGCGCCGCCTGCCGGCGAGGCGGACGACGGCCGCGTCAACATCAACGAAGCCGACGAGGAGAAGCTGGGCGAGCTGCCGGGCATCGGGCCGGCTATGGCCCGGAAGATCATTGCCTATCGGGACGAGCACGGCTTGTTTTCCGGCATAGAGGAGCTGCAGAAGGTCAAGGGCATCGGCCCGGCGAAATATAAAGAGCTGCAGGACAAGGTGACGATATGATGTATCGGGGACTAGGGGCTGTGTCGGTCTTCTGCGTCGGCATCATGGCGGCAGATTCGTTGGGCTGGTCCATGACGGAATGGGCTGCGGCCTGTCTTGCAGCCGTCCTCCTGGCTGCGGCTGCGAGGAAGACGCGCTGGGTTTGGCCGCTGTTTCTGCTGTGCTGCCTGCTGGCCGGCGGCATACGGTTGCAGCTGGCGGCGGAGCAGTACGACAGGCTGCCTCATTATGTCGGCGGAGCTGACATCTATATGGAAGGGACGATACGGGAAACAGGCCATACGTACAAAGCCGACGGCAAGACGATGGCCCGCTATGTCGTCGATATGGAGCGTTTCGCCTATGTCGGCGAAGGCACGTTCCGGGAAGGAGCGGGCGCAGTGTATGTGTCGGCGCCGGCTGATCCGTCCTTTCAGCCTTCGGCCCGCGTCGCCTTCCGCGGCGTCCTGCGGCCCATTCGGTATTATAAAAACGGCGGAGCCTACGATGCACAGCACCGCGACAAGGAAAAAGGCATTTTCTTAAAAGGCTACGGCGACGATGGCGGCCTGACCTTGCTTCAGCCGGCGCAGGGATGGCGTCATACCTTGGCGAATCTGCGCGAAACCATGACGGACCGCTTCCGCGCCGTATTGGGAACGGACGGGGCGCACATCCTGAGCAGCCTGCTCTTCGGCGGCCATTACGACGAGCTGCCGCCGGAGCTGATTGAGAGCTTCAGCGTGACGGGATTGATTCATATCCTGTCGGTGTCGGGGTCGCACATCGCCTTGCTCCTGTCGGTCGTGCAGATTTTAGGCCGGGCAGCCGGGCTGCGGGGAAAATGGCAGTTCCTTCTGTCGGCTGGCTTCGTCCTTTTATACGGAGCGATGGCCGAATTCGTCGCCCCCGTCGTCCGGGCGTCTATCATGGGGCTGATCTGTTCCTTCAGCCTGTGGGCCCGGCGGGACTACGCGAGCGTGCAGGCCTTGGCGGCGGCAGTGCTGCTCATGCTGCTGTACAGCCCGTATTTGTTCTACGATTTGAGCTTCCGCCTGTCCTGCGGCGCGTCGGCAGGCATCGTCCTTCTCAGCGGCAAGGTGCGGCCGTGGTTTTCCGCCTTGCCGGCGCTGCTGCGCGACGGCCTGTCCGTATGCCTGTGCGCCCAGGTCTTGCTGCTGCCTCTGCTGTTCGCCAATTTCCATGCTTTTCCCGTTTATTCCTTTGCTGCCAATCTCCTCGTTGCTCCTGTATTGGATCTGGTCATCGTCCTAGGGCTGGCCGCCGCCGTTCTCGGCTTTCTCTGCGAGCCTGTCGCCCATATGGTCCTGCACGGCGTGTCGCCCCTTCTGGCCCTGGCCGTGAAGGGTAATTATTTTCTGGCCGCCTTGCCGCACAGCCGTTTCTGGGCCGGAGCCATGTCTCTGCCGGCTGTCGCCGCCTGGTATACGGCCCTTGCCGCCGTTTTCGTCTGGCCTAGGCAGCGGCGTATCTTGCTAATTTTGGCAGCCGTCGCCGGTCTCGGTTCCTGGGGCTGGGCGCAGCTGCACCGGCCTGAGGCCGTCGTCCACGTTTTCGATTTGGGACAAGATAAGGCGACGTGCGTCGTCTATGATGATGATTCTGCCTATCTGTGGTATAATAAAAGTTCCTGGGCGAACCCTGAGCAGGCGGCCTACACGCTGACGCCGGCGTTGCGGTACGAAGGCGTATTCCGTCTGACTGGCTGTACCGTCGTCGGCTGCGAGCCGGAGAAAACGGCGGCCCAGATAGAGGCCAATTTTACCTTGGACAGGCCGTGCCGCTTGGCTGACGATGCCATACCCATCGCTGTTGCAGAAGGGGCGATTCCCTATTACCTGTACGACGGCCTGCCGCAGAAACGGCTTCCCGACGGAGCTTGTATCGAGCTGCGCCAGCTGCCGCCGTACGATGAGAAGACCTTTCCCAGCCGGGCTGCGGCGCTGATTTTCTATCGCGGCGGCGGTCATGACGAAAGGTACGACGAATGGACGGAAGGGGCGGCCCTATACGATATTCCCTGGTTTTCGCCGGCTCGCGACGGCCAGATTACGGGAACCTATCGAAAGGGCGAGTGGACTTTTACGGCCCGGGGCGGAGAGTAAACGATGAAACCAATAGCAGTGATATACGGAACAGAAGAATATTTGATGGAGCAGGCCCGGCGGCGTTTCGTTGCCGACTGCCAACAGCGGGCCGGCGGCGACGCGGCGGTGCGGCAGTTCAAAAAGGACGCCACTGCGGCATCGGTCGTCGAGGCCTTTGAAGGGATGAGCCTGTTCGGCGGCGGCAGCGTCGTCGTATGGACCGAGTGCCCCTTCCTGCCGATCAAGCGCGGCGGCCGGTCGCGCAGCAAGCTGTCCAAGGAAGAGACGTGGTTTTTGGAAAAGCTGCGGACCCTGTCCGATGAAAACGGCGTCCTGTTTTATACCAAGGGAAACATAGACACGGGCTGCGCCTTTTTCAAGGAGCTGCGCCCGATGGCCGACGTCGTCGCAGGCGAGGCCGTGACGGAGAAAAACGTCATGCCTTACGTCAGCGATTTCCTGGAAGCTCGCGGGAAGAAGCTGACCCTGCGGGCCGAGCAGTACCTGCGCGGATTATTTCAGACTTGGGGCGAGATTTCCCTCATGTACGTCTTTTCCGAGCTGGAAAAGCTGTGCATTTCCCTGGACGACGGCCGGCGCAGCGTCGACGAAGCCGACGTAGCGGATTTGTTTGCCGGGACGATGGAAAAAAACTTGTTTACCTTTATGGACTATTTCCTGCGCCGCGACGGCCGGCACGTCGTGCCCTTTTTGGAAGGGCTGTTCTCGCGGCAGGACTTGTTCCTGAAAAACGTGGGCTATATGATGTCCCGCTTGCGCCTGCTTCTGGCATATAAGGAATTGAAAGAAGCCGGCATGGGCCAGCGCCAGTGCGAATCCATCATGACGCAGATCAATAAGGGCAGAAGTGTAAAATATGTGTTATATCACTTGCAAAAAGCGGCTCCCTATTGGACAATAAGAGAGTTACAGGATTTGGTTACCAATATATTTACATTACAGCGCAATATTCGCAGAGGCACGGCGGCGATAGACGACATCGGGCCGCTCATCTGCCTGTATTGCCGCACTAAAGGCAGGGTTTAACGTTGGATGATGAAGAAAAGAAGGCGCGCAAAGAGCGCATGAAGGACTATCGCCGCCGCTATCGGGAAAAGCACGGCATCGTCGAGAAACGGCGGCCGTGGAAGAAGGCGATCGGCGCCGTCGCCGCTCTTTGCGTCCTGGCCTTCGCCGGATTTTTTGCCGCCCAGAGCGCGGCGGCGGACAGGGTAACCCTCGACGGCCAGCCCGTGCGGGACTGGACGGAGGAACAGGCGCGCCAGTATGTAGACGATAAAGAAGGAGAGCTCAAGGGCCGGACGATTCGCCTGACCGGCGAAGACATAGACGAAACGATCGACTTCGACGACTTGGAGCTGCAATTTGACAAGGAAAAAATCTTTGACGACGTGTATCTCGTCGGCCGCCGCGGCACGCCGTGGCAGCGCCTGAACGACGTCGTCGCGACGCTGCGGTTCGGGAAAGACGTGCCCCTGTCCCTCAAGGTGGATGAAGAAAAGCTGGACGAACGGGTTCAGCAGATCCACGATGTCTATGACAAGGCTCCGGAAAACGCCTATGCCGTGCCCAACAGCGACAACAAGACCGTGTCCATTCACAAGGAAAAGGATCGCATCGTCCTGGATGATGCCGGGCTGAAACAGCAGATTCACGACCAGCTGGACCGCGGCGTTACGGAGGACATGGAAGCGCCAATCCAGTCGCGGGAGGAAGCGGCTGTCAAGGAAGGGGACTTAAAGGATATCGACACAGTGTTGTCCTATTATACGACCCACTTTGACGACTCCAACAAGGATCGGAATGAAAATATCGCCATTGCCCAGAAGCGGCTCAACCATGCTCTCGTACCGGCCCAAAAGGATTTCTCCTTCAACGGCTACGTCGGCACGCGGACCCGCGACAAGGGATACAAGGACGCGCCGGTATACTTTGACAACAAGCTCGTCCCCGATGCCGGCGGCGGCGTCTGCCAGGTCAGCACGACTCTGTTTAACGCCGTCCTGCGGGCTGGATTATTCATCGCCGGCCGGGCGCCCCATTTTGCCCCGGCGGCGTACGTGCCCGTCGGCATGGACGCGACCGTAGCCGATAATTCGCTGGATTTCGCCTTTACCAATCCCTTCCAGCATCCCGTATATATTTACACCGTTGCCGGCGCCAATACGGTGACGACGTACATCTTGGGCAACCACGCCGATACGTGTACGACGACTTTCCAGACGATTCACTTGCAGAACCTGCCCCATAAGGTCATCCGCAGGCACAGCGACGCCGTCACCTCTGATGTCTGCGAGCAGGTCGGCTACGATGGCCACGACATCGTCATCCGACGCACCGTCAACTATACGGACGGCGACAAATATACCGATACGATAGAATCGCACTACGCGCCGAACGATGAAATCATCGTCACCAACGGGCCGGCGTCGGAAACAGTCGTCCAGACGTCGGACCTGCAGCCTCAGGATGTGCTGATCAACGCGCCTCACGATATGTTTGCCTTTTAGCCGGCTGCCTGCCGGTAGGGCGACCCTGATATTTCTGAAAGGATATACAACTGATGAAAGTATGGCATATTGTTCCTAAGCAAGAGCTACTCATACCCCTCGACGCGGATCATACGGTATGCGTCGAAGAAATCTGTGTTTCGCCGGCCGAACATGCCTGGCAGGTCCGTACCCAGTCTGACCGGGCCGTGGCGGATATGGCCCTGCTGCGGCGCAAGGTATGCAGCCGCCTGGATTTAACAGGAAAGGTAGACGTCGTGCACCAGGTCATGGCGATTCACCACGGCGGCGACCTGCCCTTAGCGGCGGCTGGCGACGACGAAGGGCTGCGCAGCGTAGCCAATGTCTATACGGACGATCTGGACGGCTACGGCATTCCGCACGAGGACTGCTACGACAGCCTGTACGAAGAAGACGCCGAGCTGTTTGACGAAGACTATAAAAAAGCCTGCAAGGCCGCCTGCGACGGCGGAAGCTCCCGCAGCTCGTCGGCTCCGGCAGGAGGGGGAGCCAGCGCATCCGCCGACGGCGGCAACAGCCGCGTCTGGTACGGCAAGGCCTTCGGCGGCGACGTGACGCCTATTACGGAAATCCTCGGCGAAGAACGGAACAACGTCATCATTAGGGGGAAAATCGTCAAGCTTGAATTCCGCGAGCTGAAATCGAAGCGCATCCTCTTGTCCTTCCAGATTGCCGACTCGACGAACGGCATCTCGGCCCGTCAGTTTTTGACTGTCGGAAACGGCGGCGGCAAGTTCCGCCAGAAAAACGCCATGTCTGCCGACGAGTACGCGACCTTTTCCCAGCGCATGAAAGTAGGGGCCTACGTCCGCATGCGCGGCGACGTCGTATACGATACGTATGTCAACGACTACGTCTTCAACGCCAACGACATCATGGCCGACGACGAAGGCGTTACGGTCGAACGGGAAGACAACAACCCGACGCCGCGCGTCGAGCTGCACCTCCATACGGTCATGAGCGACATGGACGCCTTGATTACGGTCAAGCAGCTCATTAAGACCATCAAAAAATGGGGCCATCCGGCCATCGCCGTCACAGACCACGGCGTAGTCCAGTCCTTCCCACTCCTGCAGGAGCTGTCGACGGACAAGACGAACAACATCAAGGTCATTTACGGCATGGAAGGATACTTGTTCGACGAAAAAATCGACCAGTCCTACCACATCATCATCCTGGCAAAGAATCAGGTCGGCATCCGCAACCTGTACAAGCTGGTCAGCATTTCCCATTTGAAATACATCTACCGCGGCCGTCCCCGCATTCCCCGGGCCGTCCTGAACGAGTACCGCGAAGGGCTCATCCTCGGCTCGGCCTGCGAAGCGGGCGAACTGGTTCGTTCTATGGTGCAGAAGAAGCTGTCCTATGAAGAACTGAAGAAAATTGCCGATTATTACGACTATTTGGAAATCCAGCCTTTGACGAACAACAGCTTCCTCGTCCGCGAGGGCTACGTGCCCGACGACGAAGGCCTGCGGGACATCAACCGCACGATCCTGCGCATCGGCGACGAGCTGGGCAAGATGACCGTCGCGACGTGCGACGCCCACTTCCTCAACCCGGAAGACAAGATATACCGGGAAATCCTCATGACCGGCAAGGGCTTTAAGGACGCCCAGTTCCAGCCCGACCTGTACCTGCGCACGACCGATGAAATGCTGGAAGAATTCGCCTACCTCGGCGAAGAACGGGCCAGGGAGGTCGTCATTACCAATCCCAACAAGGTCAACGACATGATTGGAGACGTGCGCCCCGTGCCGAAGGAAACGCTGTACTTCCCGCAGATTGCCGGCTCGTCGGAAGCCCTGAAAAACATGTGCTATGAAAAAGCCCATAAGATTTACGGCGATCCCTTGCCGCAAATCGTCGAGGACCGGCTCATCGAAGAATTTACGTCCATCCTGGGCCACGGCTTCGGCGTGCTCTATTACATCGCCCACAAGCTCGTTAAGCATTCCAACGACGACGGCTACCTCGTAGGCTCCCGTGGGTCTGTCGGCTCGTCCTTTGTGGCGACCATGTCCGACATTACGGAGGTCAATCCCCTGCCGCCTCATTACGTCTGCCCGAACTGCCAGTGGAGCGAGTTCTTTACGAAGGGCGAAGTCGGCGGCGGCTTCGACCTGCCTGATAAGAAATGCCCCCACTGCGGCGCAGAGCTGCACAAGGACGGCCACAACATCCCCTTCGCGATTTTCCTGGGCTTCGACGGCGATAAAGTTCCCGATATCGATTTGAACTTCTCCGGTGAATACCACCCAAAGGCCCATAAATATACGGAAGAACTGTTCGGCAAGGACAACGTATTCCGCGCCGGTACTATCGGCGCCGTCAAGGACAAGACGGCCTACGGCTACGTCATGAAATGGGCCGCTGCCCGGGGCATGCAGGTCAACGACGCCTACGTCAACAGCCTGGTCAGCGGCTGCACCGGCGTCAAGAGTACGACGGGTCAGCATCCTGGCGGGGTCATGGTTATTCCCCGCGACATGGACGTCCATCACTTTACGCCTGTCCAGTACCCGGCCAACAAGAAGGACAGCGGCATCATTACGACCCACTTCGATTATCACTCCATCGAAGGCCGCCTGGTCAAGCTGGACATACTCGGCCATGATGATCCGACGGTTATCCGCATGCTCGAAGACATGACTGGCGTCGACGCCAAGACCATTCCCTTTGACGACCCGGCGACGATGAGCCTGTTTAGCACACCCAAAGCCTTAGGCGTGACGGAAGAGGAGCTGGGCTCCAAGGTCGGCAGCCTGGGCATTCCCGAATTCGGCACGTCCTTCGTCCGCAAGATGCTCGTCGATACCAAGCCCAAGACCTTCTCGGAATTGGTGCGCATATCCGGCTTCTCCCACGGTACGGACGTATGGCTGAACAACGCCCAAGACCTCATCACGTCCGGCACGGTGCAGCTGAAGGAAGCCATTTCTACCCGTGACGACATCATGAACTATCTCATTCAGCACGGCATCAAGCCCAAGACGAGCTTTAAGGTCATGGAGAACGTCCGTAAGGGCAAGGGCATCGACAAGCTCAACAAGCTGGGCCAGAAGACGTCCAATTACGAAGAAGAGCTCAAGGAAGGCCATATTCCCCAGTGGTTCATCGATTCGTGCCACAAGATCGGCTACCTCTTCCCGAGAGCCCACGCCGTAGCCTACGTCATGATGGCCTTCCGTATCGCCTGGTTTAAAATCAATTACCCCTTGGCCTATTACGCGGCCTTCTTTACGATCCGCGCCAAGGCCTTCAAACTGTCGGCTATGATACACGGCCTGGAAGGGCAGCGGCAGGCCATGAAGGATATTATGGCCAAGGGCAAGAGCGCTACGAAAATCGACATGGATTTGTATTCGTCCCTGGAGCTGGCCGTAGAAATGAGCCTGCGGGGCTACTCCTTTATGAACGTCGATATCAGCCGCTCCGATGCCACGCGCTTTACCATCTGCGAGGGCAAGATCCTGCCGCCCTTTACGGCCATCGACGGCTTGGGTGTCAGCGTAGCCGAACAGATCGTGTCGGCCCGCAGCGAAGCGCCGTTCAGCTCCAAGGCCGACCTTAAAATCCGCGGCAAGGTACCCCAGCCGGCGCTGGAGCTCATGGCCGAAGAAGGCTGCCTGGGCGACCTTCCCGAAGACGAGCAGATTGATTTGTTCGCCATGTAAGGTTTTTCTCGACATTCTGTCTAAACTGTTTTATAATTAAGTGTGAGTTTTATACGCTAAAGGATAAAAGCAGAGAAGGAGATGACCTGCCCATGAGCGCCAATGAAAAGTTGAAGGATTATCTTCACGACCAGCTGTTTTCGGCGATATTGCAGCTGCAAAATTTAGACGAATGCTACGAATTCTTTGAAGATATATGCACGGTGCAGGAAATGAAGGCTATTGCGGCCCGCCTCGAAGTCGCCCGCATGCTCAAGGCCGGCGATATTTACGAGGACATCGTCAAGAAGACCGGCGCCAGCACGGCGACGATCAGCCGCATCAAGCGCTGCCTCATGTACGGCAGCGGCGGCTATGAAAAAATCCTGACCCGCATGGCCGAGCACGATCCGGAATTTTTAAAGACGACGTCCAACCGAAAGCACGGCCACGGGCAGGACGCATAATACGATACAGCAGAAAGGCTCCCGTTTGGGCGGGAGCTTTTTATGTGGAAAGGATGAATGACGAATGAAAGCGAAGATCAACGTCACGGTCTTTCAAAACGGCGACGTCGACATATTACAGGCCTCGGTGTACGAGGAGCTGTGGAAGGACTACAAGGCCTTTAAAGGACGAGCCCTGCGGCATCACGAAAAAGACTCGGCGAAAGGGGAATTCTTTGCCAGACGGTATGAACGAGCCGCCTTGCTGACGCTCTTTGCTTTTTTGGAAGGCGTCGTCGACCGATGGCTCAAGGAGGCGGCCGCAGCGGCAGGCGCCGAACCGGTCGGACTGCCGAAGTTGAGCGATAAATGCCGTCACCTGACGCAGATGGCCTGCCTGCCGCCCTTTCGCGGCATTACGTACGACGCGGCCCGTCTTCTGACCTTTACGGGACGATATGAGCAGGCCGATCTGGCCCTGCTGGAGCACGTCGACGGCAGCCTCCTGCAGGCCATAGAAGACGAAGCAGACGAGTACATGACCTTCATAGAGCGGGCGACAGGCTTCACGCGCTTCCCCCACTTGAACGCTGGCACGGCTGCCATTATGGAAACCATCGGTTCGTGGAGGCAGTAGGGGCGGAGCAAGGATCCTAGAGAAAAGGATAAAAACTTTCTGAACGGCAAAAGCAACAAACCAATCGGCATAGATGAAGCAGGTTGAAGATGAATTTTCAGCCTGCTTTTTTTGTATGTATTTGACGGTGTGTATTTTTGAGAGGAAAATACAAAGGGGCAATAGAGCAAGTCTTATGCATATTACTTCTATATTGAAGAAAATAAAAGATACTGTCATAGGAAATATTGTATGGAGTATAGTTGTTGTCATGAAATAAATTACCTGATATTTTTACTTTAATGAGCTAAAGAAACATGTGTTTTATTCGGCAAATAAATTATGTAAATATGCCCACCTACGATATATGTAATGGGGTGGATTGAGAAGTAATAAAATATCCATAATTATTGCATATAAATTTATTACAAATAAAAGCTAAGAAGATAATTCTCGCCTCATTCCAACTAATTTCATTTCCAGTATCAATGAGTTTAACTCATAAACTAGCCAATTAATTCATAAAAAATTTAAAATATCCCGTATTGCATATCGTATATTTAATGCATAAGGGGATATTGTAATTTGCTATCATATATGATAAACTAAAACGCATAAGAGGAGGTGAACGACATGATCTCTGGCTGGAACCGTTTAACATGCAGGAACAACGTATCAAACCGTATGAATATGAATATTAATACGGGGGGGGGGGGACCGTAGTGATAAGACGTCCTCCTCTGTTTATCATGCCCTTATTGTAACTAACATCCGGGGATACGTGTACCCTGTTATATATAATGTGTTTTTTAGGCAGCATAGGCGAATGCTGTCTTTTTTGCGTGTCTTTTTTAAGGCGACACCGCGGTATATAGCTGCTGGAGACGGCAGGGAAGCGCCATGAAGCGGCAAGCTGTATGCGCCGCATGCGGCCGGGAATTTACAGCCGACCGCGTCACGCAGAAATACTGCAGTTCCTACTGCCGCCGTTACGCCCACCGGCACGGCGCGAACAATCATGTTCGTTCGTCGCGAAAAAAAGAAGCCCTGCGCACCTTCCGCTGCCTGAAATGCGGCAAGCTGGTACGGGTGACAGAGCCGACGGACCGGCGCATTAAGTTTTGTTCGGCTCACTGCGAGCGGTTGTACTGGAAGCACTCCAAGAAAGTCAGCTCCGTCGTCATCCGGCGGGCCTTCCAATGCCGCAACTGCGGAACCTTCGTGGAAATAACGGAGCCGAAGGATAAACGGACGACCTTCTGCAGTCAGGCCTGCCGGGAAAAATGGTTTTCCTTGCATCGAAATAAAAACACATTACATGTAAACGTAAAACGTAACTCTGTTAATAGGAGGGATATCGTATGAACCGGATATACAAAGTTATATGGAGTAAAGTAAAACATCAATACGTCGTCGTATCGGAATTAGCCCATCGGGACGGCAAGCGGAGTAAAAGTATTGTCTGCAGTACGGCAGCCTTGTTGGCTGTATTTGCTTTGACGGCTGGCGTGGGAGTAGCCCCCGTATGGGCAGTAAATACTGCTGATGCGACGACAGAACTGATAGATAGTAACTACTCTGCCTATTTAGATGAAGAAAATACGATAACGAATAGTGAAGATACATATGTCGTAGGTAATGGAAACATTATTGATAATTTTGTCGAAGGAATGGTCATTGGCAATGGAAATGAGTTATCTTCTAATGGCTCAGATAATTTAATTATTGGCAATGACAATGCTGGAAGTGGACAAGTGCTCAATAACAGTATTGTCTTAGGTAGCCATAATGTATGGGAAGCGGCGGCTAGTGACAATATTTTTATTGGAAATAATATTAATTTAAATACTACGCAATCTAATGGAAGTAATACAGTCGTAGTTGGCCATGATGTAACGGCAGATCAAATGGTTTCGGCACTCGGTGATGAAATTACCGCATCTTGGGGTGCTTCTGTAATGGGGTATAAAGCGTCTTCTGAAGACAACAGTGTATCTATTGGTCATTTAGCTAATGCTGATGCCGCCCAGACAGTGGCTATTGGTTATGGCGCTGAAAGCCATTCCGGCTATGGCGCTGCTATTGGAGCCTTTGCTGAAGTCGGTTCAAATAGCTATGGATTGGCTCTTGGCGGCTATTCAAGAGTAGGTAATAATGCCATGAAGTCCATCGCTATTGGCACGAGTGGACGAGGATATACAGAAGGCAGAACAGAAGTCAAAGACGGAGCATCCTATTCTATTGCCATGGGCGGCAAGACAACAGTCGGAGAAAATGCGGAGCAATCCGTAGCTATTGGCGGTTATCAAGCTATTGTTGGCGATAATGCAAAATATTCTACGGCTATAGGAACATTTTCCGATATTGCTGCTAATGTTGAACGTGGGACAGCCGTTGGCTACAACACGAATGTAGATGCTAATTATGGTACGGCGTTAGGCAATGGTGCCAGTGCCAACGGCGAATGGTCGACAGCCCTCGGCGCATTGACAGACGCTAACCATCAGGCAACGGCCGTAGGCAGTAATGCCCAAGCCTTGGCCGGCAACAGCGTTGCCGTTGGCGTAAACAGCAGCGTCGCTGAAGGCGCTGACTACAGTGTCGCCTTAGGTACGTCCAGTAAGGTGGAAGAAGGCGACGCATTTACGACAACAGATTTGGAAGACTTCAAGAAAAAACTTGGGGATACTTACAATGCTGCATGGAATATCACTTCTGCTGATGGTACTTTAGGCGTCGTATCGGTCGGTGCAAAAGACGAGGAACGCCGTCTTGTCAATGTAGCCAGAGGCCGCATTGATGCAGACTCTACAGATGCCGTGAACGGCAGTCAGTTGTACGGATTAGCCAGCGATTTGAATCAGAAGATCGAAAAGGCCGGCGGCGATTGGACATTAACGACGAACGGGGGGCCGAACGACGCTGAAAAGACGACGGTAGGAAAAGGCGATGTAGTAGATTTCTCCGGCGCCAAAGATGAAAATGGGCATCAGAATATCCAGATTTCGCAGGAACAAACGAAAGATGATGATGGCAATGTCACGGGCACGAAGGTTGCCGTTGATTTGAACGACCGTATTGAATTAGGTGCGGGAGATCAACAAATTGTCATGGATGCGACAGATGGTAAAGGCATACTTACTATTGGTAACAACGTATCGATGAGCGCTAACGGCGCGGCAAACTTCGGCAATATCCAGTTCAACAGCGAAGGACAGGCTGATCCGCAGCATGTTAGCACGATTACGGGATTGTCCAATACAGAATGGGATGCGGCAAATGCTGGCAAGACAGTTGCAGAAGGGGGCTATTCCGATTCTACCAGAGCGGCGACAGAAGCTCAGCTGTACGATGCGATTGGCAGCGCTACGTCCAGTATGGGATGGAACGTTACCACGAACGGTGCGACCGATAATAAAAAAGCAGCGACAATCAAAAACGGAGCCTTTGTTGATTTTTCCGGGAAAGTAGATGAAAATTCTGCCAATATTATTGTCGATCAAAACCCGATAACGGATAAAGACGGTAATGTAGTTGGTACGAATTTGAGCTTTGACTTGAATGATAAGATTGCCCTGGGCACACCGGACGTACAAAATAATACGGGCATATTCTTGGATGGTACGACGGGCAGCGCTACATTCGGCGGCATTAAAGTAAATGGCGAAAGCGGCGAAAGAACAATTACCGGTCTGACGAATACGGAATGGGATCCTAATACCACATATAATTCGGGCCGGGCAGCGACAGAAGAACAGTTGCAGAAGGCCGTGAACCAAGTAAACGCCGACGCCTATAATGGTTGGAAAGTTTCAGCGAACGGTGAAAACGACGTACTCGTCGAACGGGGCGATGTCGTTGATTTCTCCAGTGCCACGAAGACCGTAACAAGAGGTCAAGAAACAGAAGAACATAAAAATATTACCATTTCTCAGGACAATACGGATTTGACGTTTACATTAAATGATGATCTTTATTTAGGAAATGTCAATGAAGGAACTGGTGCATATGTTAATGTGTTGGGTTCGACAGGACAAATCCTGTTGGGAAAAGACGCGACGAACTTCATTAACATTGACGGCGGTTCCCGGACTATCAGCGGCTTATCGAATTTAGACTGGAATTATAATGATTACCAGGCCGGAAAGTATAAAGATTCTTCCTTGGCGGCAACAGAAAGCCAGCTCCATGATGCTTTTGGCTATTTAAATAATAAAATTGATAGTATTGACATCAGCGGTGATGACAACATTACTGTCGATAAGCCTGCCGGTACAGGAAGTGGCTCCGGTGGCGAAGGCGGGGAACCTACAGGTAACGGCCCGAAATTTGAGGTTGGATTGAATGACGATGTCACATTAGGTACGACGGATGATAAAACAGGGAATGTTACGAATTCGGGCAGCCTGACAATTAAGGATACGAGCGGCAATACGATTACGATTAATAAGAAAGACCCGGTAACTGGTAAAGGAGATGGCCATGTTTCTGGCCTTACCAATACAGACTGGGATTGGAATAAGTATGAAGAAGGCGGTTATCAAACCTCTAATGCTGCTACAGAATCGCAGCTCCATGGTGCTATGGAAGGCACAGTCCAATATGACCGCGATGAAAACGGCAATGTCGATAAAACCAATGTTACGTTGAATAAAGGCGGCGACAGTGTGACGATTCATAATGTAGCAGCCGGTACGGCAGATACGGACGCCGTCAACGTCAGCCAGCTGAATCAGGCTTGGGATCAAATCAACAATAACACGACGGCTATTACCAATATCGGCAACAAAGTCGGAGAACTGGATAGCCGCATCGACGAAGTCGGCGCAGGTGCAGCAGCTTTGGCAGCCCTTCATCCGCTTGATTTTGACCCCGATGATAAATGGGATTTCTCGGCTGGCTACGGCAATTACCGTGGTGAAAATGCTGTGGCTATCGGTGCCTTCTACCGTCCGAATGAAGACACCATGTTCAGCGTCGGCGGCACTGTCGGCAACGGCGATAATATGGTCAACGCCGGCGTATCCTTTAAGATTGGACAAGGTAACAATGTTTCGACGTCCCGCGTTGCTATGGCGAAAGAAATTAAATCCATGCGTGATATCGTTGCTAAGCAAGATGCTCAAATTCAAAAACTGACGGCGATGGTCAATGCTCTCGTCGGAATGGAAGCTATTGCTCCTGATACGACGACCATGTTCCCGGACGTGCCGGAAAATCACTGGGCTTATGAAGCTGTCGAAACGATGGCTAAGACTGGCCTTGTCCAAGGCTATCCGGACGGCGAATTCAAGGGTGATCGTAATATGACCCGCTACGAATTTGCACAGATCGTCTACAACGCTATTCAGGCTGGTATCAAAGTAGACGAACGGCTTGTACAAGAATTCCGTCCCGAATTGGAATACTTCCGTATCGATACAATTTCTAAGGACAGAGACGGCAACCCCGTCATCCAGCGTGTACGGGCAAACGAAGTACCGGCAACAAAATAAATCCTAACTGACATGGGACGAAGCGCATGCCGTGTCAGTCAGGTATGGCCGGCCGGTACTGCGCCTTCCCATGACAGTGCCAGTTAGGTACTGAATTGGGTAAACGCAGCGACAAAAAAAGAATATAGCTGTGTTACATATATTTATATTTTTCGGTAAACGGTTTCGTTTTTTACCTTATGAAACATGGCTAAACCATGAAATAATACGAACCGTAAAACCGGAAGGAGGAATTATGTATGAATAGAATTTATAAGGTTGTATGGAGCAAAGCAAGACAAAGCTATGTCGTAGCGTCTGAATTTGCTCACAGTTGCACGAAAAGCACAACGAGCCGCGTAGGAAAGAGTGCCTTGGCTGCGCTGGCGGCATTTGTATTGACGGCTGGCGTTGGCGGTGTGCAGGCTGAAAGTATTGATTTGATTGGTGCAGTTAATGATGATGGGGTTACTACGACAACCACTTTATCCACTGATAATGTAAAAAAGGTCGTAGATGGTCAAGAATTAAATATTACTGTTAAAGGCCTTAGCGATTCAGGTATTGTTGGTGGAAAAGCGAGTGCTACGGGGATAGCAATTGGCCAGAATTCTTTTGCAACCGCTACTAATACTACGGCTATGGGCGTAGGAAGCAAGGCGTTTGGGTCTGCATCTACTGCTATTGGCGCTAATGCACAAGTAGTAGCAGGAAGCACTGGACGGTATTCAGTTGCCCTTGGTGCGGATAGTGTTGCTGACGGTCAAAATATGGTTTCCGTTGGTAATGATACGTTGAAACGTCAAATTGTTAACGTAGCAGCAGGTACAGAAGATACGGATGCCGTCAACGTAGGCCAGCTGAATGAACGGTTTGGTGTTTATGAAGATGCCGGTATCGTTGCAGGTTCTGTAGATGGATTCTTCAAACGCCAAATGGCTATTGGTAAAAATGCATATTCGGAAGCAGACCAAGGATTGGCCATTGGTGAAGATTCCCATGTAACCTTGGGTGGATCTAACTCTGTAGCATTGGGCTACGGCAGTGTGGCAGACCGCGTTAATACGGTATCTGTCGGTAAGGCAGGAGCAGAACGCCAGATTACTAACGTAGCAGCAGGCACGGAAGATACAGATGCTGTCAACGTAGGCCAGCTGAATGAACGGTTTGGTGTTTATGAAGATGCCGGTATCGTTGCAGGTTCTGTAGATGGATTCTTCAAACGCCAAATGGCTATTGGTAAAAATGCATATTCGGAAGCAGACCAAGGATTGGCCATTGGTGAAGATTCCCATGTAACCTTGGGTGGATCTAACTCTGTAGCATTGGGCTACGGCAGTGTGGCAGACCGCGTTAATACGGTATCTGTCGGTAAGGCAGGAGCAGAACGCCAGATTACTAACGTAGCAGCAGGCACGGAAGATACAGATGCTGTCAACGTAGGCCAGCTGAATGAACGTTTCAGTTCTTATGAAGATGGCGGCGTAGTCGCTGGTACGGTAAAAGAAGGAGTAAACAATAGTATAGCCGTTGGCGAAGGAAGCTATGTTGGCTCTGATCAGAGCACGGCATTAGGTGAATACTCCATGATTAGCGACAATGCAACCCAAAGTGTAGCATTGGGTACTGCTTCGTTAGTGTACTCTGCTAACTCTGTTGCTCTTGGTTACGGTAGTGTAGCAGACCGCGAAAATACGGTGTCTGTTGGCAGTGCCGGCAACGAACGCCAGATTACCAATGTAGCGGCAGGTACAGAACGTACAGATGCTGTTAACGTAGGTCAGTTGCAGGATGCACTTTCGGGTGTTGGTATTGACGCCGAAGGCGGCAACGTTGTTCAGGCTGATAAAGACGGTAATGTTACGATTGACGGCAATTTGGATGTCAATGGCGGCTTGACTGTTGGTAATACAGTAATCAGCGGCGAAGACTTAGCAGGTGTTGCTGATATTTCTGGCATTAAGACAGACGTAAAAACCAATGCATCTAATATTACAGCTCTTCAGGATAAAGTAGGCTCCGGCGATATTACAGTTAAAGACGCTAGTGGTAATGCAGTTACTAACTTGACAGATGCTGTAAACGCTAACTACACGCAGATTCAAAATAATAGCAACGCGATTAATTCTCTTGGTAATCGCGTATCTGACTTGGGCGATGAAATCGACAGCGTCGGCGCGATTTCCGCAGCCTTGGCTGGCCTCCATCCGCTGGATTACGACGGCACGGGTTCGAAATTCCAGATTTCCGCGGCTATGGGTACCTATGACGGCACGCAGGCAGCAGCTATCGGCGGTTTCTATCACTTCAACCGCGACGTTATGCTGTCCTTGGGCGGTGCAACGTCCTTCGAAGGCGATAAGAAGACGGCTGCCAATATCGGCGTAACCTTCCGCGTTGGCGAAGGCGCTTCGGGTAAAGCTGTATCGGACGACGTCATGGCTCGCCTCGAAGCAATGGATCAGAAGATTGCCGCTCTGGAACAGGAAAATAAAGACCTGAAGAATGTCTTGGGCGCTATCGATACGTCCCTGAGCAAGGAATTTCCTGATGTACCGGCGAACCACTGGGCTTATGAAGCCGTATCGAAATTGGCTGGCAACGATATTGTAGCCGGTTACCCGGACGGCGAATTCCACGGCGACCGCACCATGACGCGCTACGAAATGGCTGAAATCATCTACAAGGCCATGAGCAAAGGCGTACAGGTCG
>ERZ779877.401-NODE-401-length-48727-cov-4.239994_pt1 | contig 48727 bp, 47 predicted proteins | sample MGYA00511556_ERZ779877 | MGnify/ENA primary metagenome ERZ779877 (study PRJEB29588, sample SAMEA2159338) | human gut metagenome | biome: human gut; feature: human-associated habitat; material: faeces | place: Denmark | collected 2008/2010 ... | reverse complement strand
TGTGAAAACGCTACAAAAGCAAACACCTATGCCAATATTATGATGCCTATTATGGGCAACCTTGGGCATTTACAGTATGTACTGGTCGCTATTGTGGGTGGTCTTTTGGCCATAGCAGCGGTACCCAATCTAACCCTGACCGGCATCGGTACAATGACACTGGGCAGCATTGCTTCTTTTCTGCAGCTCAGCCGCAGCTTTACCATGCCCATCAGCCAGGTTTCCCAGCAGATCAACTCTGTCGTCATGGCGCTGGCTGGCGCCGAGCGCATCTTTGAACTGATGGATGAACCCAGTGAGGAGGATCACGGCGTAGTAACGCTGGTGAATGCCGAGGAGAAGGACGGAGCATTGGTTGAATCCAACTGCCGCACCGGTATCTGGGCATGGAAAAAGCCTCTGCCGGAAGGCGGCTATGAGCTGATAAGGCAGCACGGCGATGTGCGCATGAAAGATGTGGATTTTTCCTATGTGGATGGAAAGCCGGTTCTTCATGACATCACCCTGTATGCTGAGCCCGGACAGAAGATCGCCTTTGTCGGTGCAACCGGAGCCGGTAAAACTACCATCACCAACCTTATCAACCGCTTTTATGATATCGCCGATGGCAAGATCCGTTACGATGGTATCAATATTAACAAGATCAAAAAGAGTGACTTGCGACGCAGCCTAGGCGTGGTCCTGCAGGATGTCAACCTCTTTACCGGTAGCGTAATGGATAACATCCGCTATGGCCGACTGGATGCCACCGATGAAGAAGTGATCGCCGCCGCCAAGGCTGCCAACGCTGACCACTTTATCCGCACCCTGCCCGGCGGCTACCAGATGGAACTGAACGAGGACGCCTCCAACGTCAGTCAGGGGCAGAAGCAGCTGCTCACCATCGCCCGCACCATTCTGGCAGACAACCGCATCCTGATTTTGGACGAGGCCACCAGCAGCGTGGATACCCGCACCGAGCAGCGCATCCAGACCGCCATGGACCGCCTGATGGAGGGGCGCACCAGCTTTGTCATCGCCCACCGCCTTTCCACCATCCGGGATGCCGACCTCATCCTTGTGATGCGGGACGGCGACATTGTGGAGCAGGGCACCCACGACCAGCTGATCGAGGCCGGCGGCTTCTACGCCGACCTGTACAACAGTCAGTTCGAGGATGTGGTGGATTAAAGCACCTGTCATCACAATATAATTGCAAAAAGAGCACCTGTCGCCTTTTTAGGGCAATAGGTGCTCTTTGTTTTACCCTCTCAGTCATCGCTGCGCGATGCCAGCTCCCCCCGAGAGGGGGGAGCTTTTCTACATCTGTCGGTGCCTGAGAGGGTTTTCGTCTTTTCTTTATGATTCCTCCACCGGTTCCAGCTTCAAGCCGAACAGCTTTTCCGAGAGGGACGGCAGCTGTTGCTGCAAGGCGCGGACGTAGGCCATTACTACCGGATCCTCGCGCTTTTGCCCCACCACAACGCCGAAGCGGTGTCCCCTGCCCCAGTCCAGTACCCGCACAAAACTGAGGTCCGGCCTGCGGTAATAGACCGCCGGGACCATCTTGAGTGCCGGGTCGCCGTAGGCCGCACTGCGGATACCGCCCACCGGCGTAAACTCCACCCCTCGGTCCATTCCCTCCTGCAGCAGGCTTGTTTCGTAGACAGTCTGGTACATCTCCTTGATGGGTAGCCAGCGATATTGCAATGCCTGTTCCAAGGTCAATCTGCCCACCGGCATATCAGCGGGCGGATGGATGGGGATGCAAAGTTCTGGCATATAGAACAGCGGCACAAAGGTAAGCCCCTGCGCGTAGAACTCTGCACTTTCCAGCTGGAAGGAAAGATCCATCTCCCCTTTTTTCAGGCTGCGCCAGACCTCGCTGCGGTTGGCACACCACCCCAGAATAGGCGTGTATTGCAGACACAGCTCGCTTGTCAGGGAAAACACGTCATACATGAACATCCGCATTGCCTCATGACACTCTGCGATGATCAGATGTCTTTCCGGCGGTTTTTCCTGCTGCTGCACCGCTCGGGCATGGCACACTGCCTGCTGATACAGGGCTATCAGCTGCTTTGCCTTGGGGTAAAAATCCTGCCCCGACGGGGTCAGCACCACCCGGCGCGGTATATGCTGGAACAGCTCGAACTGCAGCTGCCCTTCCAGCGTGCGGATCTGCTGCGAAAGTGCCGACTGGGAAAGATACAGTGCCTCTGCCGCCGCAGAAAAGCTGTTCAGTTCCACGATTTTTACAAAGCCCTCCAGTGCGCTCTCGTTCATGCTTTTCTCCCTCCCGCAATACATTAGGCTTTCCTAAATTATAATATAAAAAACATGAATTGTAAACCGCACCCTTCTACGCTACAATTGTTAAGGATTCAGCAAAGTGTCTTTTACTTTGCTGCACGATAAGAAGGAACACAAAGAAGAACAGAAAGAAAGAGAGCGTACCTATGAACAAGATCTCCCGTAAGGGCTTTATCAAGATCGCCGCTGCCGCCGCCATGAGCGGTGTGACCGCCGGTGCTCTGGCTGCCTGCAATTCCGCTTCCGGTTCTGCCTCCACTTCCGGTGCTGCCGGTCAGTACATCCCCGGCACCTACGAGGGCACTGCCGAGGGTATTTCCTCCACCGTCAAGGTCACTATGACCTTCTCCGACAGCGCTGTCACCGACGTGGTGGTGGATACCTCCGGCGAGACCGCTTCCTTCGGCGCTGCCGCTGCCGACGACCACCTTCCTGCCGTCGACGATGCATCTCACGCCGCCCCCCGTGACGCTCTCGAACCCGGAGTGCGGGGGAAGCTCGACCTCTCTGTCCCTGGCATATGCGACTATCGCCTGTGCCAGCGGGTGCTCGGAGTCAACCTCGGCCGCGGCGACGATACCTATCACGGACTCGTCGCTCACAGAGTTGACGGCCGGATGCCCGACCGTGCATGTGCCCGTCTTGTCGAGGACGACCGTGTCGATCCTTGCCGCCGCCTCGAGCGAGGACGCGGTCTTGTAGAGGATCCCGTACTGAGACCCCCTGCCCGTCCCGACCACTATGGCGATCGGCGTGGCCAGGCCAAGGGCGCACGGGCATGCGATAACCAGGATGGATATCGCTATGGTGAGGCTGAACTGGATGTCGCGGCCCGCGAGCATCCAACCGATGAACACCGCCACCGCGATGATGATGACCGTGGGGACGAACACCGCGGCAACCCTGTCGGCGATGTTCGCCACAGGGGCCTTGGTCCCCTGAGCCATCTCCATCATGCGTGCTATCTGGAACAGGACCGTGTCCTCCCCCGTCTTCTCGATCCTGGCCCTGAGGCTTCCGGCGCCGTTGACCGTGGCGCCGTACAGCGTGTCCCCTGGCCTCTTGTCCACGGGGATGCTCTCCCCGGTAAGCATGGATTCGTTGACCGAAGACTCCCCGGAGACCACGGTGGCGTCCGCAGGGACCTTCTCGCCGGGTCTGATAAGCACAATGTCTCCCACGGCGAGTTCCGATGCCGGGACGACGGTCTCGACGCCGTCCCTGATCACGGTGGCCTCGTCCGGTGCCATCGAGATGAGCTTCCGGAGGGAGTCGTTGGTCCGCATCTTGGACCTGGCCTCCATGTACTTGCCGATGCTGACCAGGGCGATGATCATGCCCACGGAGTCGTAGCTGAGCGAATGCATGGCGCTGATGTCGCCGGTGTACACCCTGTATGTGTTGTAGAGTCCCATGCAGAGGGATGCCAGCGTTCCCAGTGACACCAGGGAGTCCATGGTGGGGTTCTTTGTGAACAGCGCCGGGATCCCCTTCTTGTAGAACCTCCTCCCGCCGTACATTATCGGGATGCACAGGATGAGCTGGACAAGGCAGAACGGCAGGGGATCCAGAGGGATCTCCAGTCCGAACATGTGCCCCATGGCTATGACGCTGAGCACAACCGCGAAGAATATCGAGATGTAGAGGTCGCGCCGGCGCAGGTCCAGATCCCTCTGCTCCTCGCGGGCGGCCTCCTCGCGGTTCTCGCTTATCACCTGGTACCCGGCTCCGACTATGGCCTTCGCCAGGTCCGCCTCGGTCGCCATCGTCTCATCGTAGACGACCGTGGCCGTGTTGTTCCCTATGTTCGCCACCGCCGACTGGACTCCTGGCACGGCCTTGAGGGCGCCCTCCACGCGCCCAACGCAGGCCGCACAGGTCATCCCGCCGACGCGGATGATCCGGGTCTTCATGAGAACAGTCCGTGCTTGACGGATGCCCTGAACCCGGCGTCGACGACGGCCTTGATCAGAGCCTCGTCAGTGACCCCGTCGTGTTCGACGGCGGCGGTTCCCTTCTTCAGGTTGACATCCACGGATCTGACCTTGTCCGTCTTCTCCAGGGATTCCCTGACGGATTTGACGCATCCCTCGCACATCATGCCCTCTATCTTCAGAGTTGTCTTTGCCATTGTATCACCTCGGGCGGCGCGCATGCTGTCCGCGACGTCCATCACCTCCCCCATCGTGAGGGGAGGTTAAAGAGTTTTAGATAAACCTAAATCAAGCGTATCTGACGAAGTCTTCCATGGGGATGCGGACGCCGTGGTTCTTGGATGTCTGGTCGTCCCTGTATCCGACGGCCAGGATGTTGATCGGGATGACGTTGTCCGCGAGTCCGAAGTTCCTCTTGATGACGTCGGGCTTGAACATGCAGACCCACAGGGTGCCGAGGCCCATGTCGGTTGCCTCGTACATCATCTGCGTGGTGACGATCGATGCGTCGATGTCGGTGGTCTTCATCCCGTCGTAGCTGCGGGTCCAGGCCTTGTCCTTGTCGGAGCAGACGATGAACGCGAGCGGGGCGTCGTAGATGTGTCCCGCCTCCTCCAGCTTAGCGAGGCCCTCCTTGGACCTGACCGCTATGACACGGACCGGCTGGTCGTTCCTCGCCGTTGGGGCGAGACGGCCTGCCTCGAGGATCGAACGGACCTTGTCGTCCTCCACTGCGTCGGTCTTGTATGCGCGGCACGAGTATCTTCTCCTGACAAGTTCGTTGAAATCCATAGATTCACCGTGTCCCTGTATCGTCCATATCTTATTTAGGTCTGAGTCGCGGGGCGGAGGCACCCCGGCAGTTCTTTCCGGGCTCCCCGCGACCTGCGGTCGTGACATGTCAGTCTGTTTACAAAAACCATGTACGATACAACATGACATATACTATCCAAAAGGATACTATGAACATGGAATGCTGTTCAAGGGACTTCGAGGCGGAATGCCCCGTGAGGGCGACCGTCCGCCTGCTCGGAGGGAAGTACAAATCTGTGGTGATCTGGAGCCTCAGGAACGGGAAGAAGAGGTTCAGCGAGATACAGGCGATGATCCCGGAGGCCACCGGGAAGATGCTGACCAAGCAGCTCAGGGAGCTCGAGGCGGATGGGCTGATCGAGAGGAAGGTGTACCCAGTGGTCCCGCCAAAGACGGAGTACAGTCTCACGGAGTTCGGCGAGACCGCCATACCCCTGATAATGGACATGAGCAGGTGGGGTTCAATCTATCTGGAGCGCGAGGGGATCCCCGTGTCGGACTGCGTGAGGATGTGAGCGGATGACTTTCGACGGATATCTGCTGGGCAGGACGCTGCAGGTCATCGGCGGCAAGTACAAGATGTACATAATCTGGAGGCTCATGGACGGGCCCAAGAGGTTCGGCGAGCTCCGCACGTTCTTCTCCGGGATCACCGCCCACATACTGAGCCTCCAGCTGAAGGAGCTGGAGAGCGACGGGCTGATCCGTCGCGAGGTCAAAAGCGAGAATCCCCCGTGGGTGGAGTACTCCCTCACATCCACGGGGATGAGTTTGCTCCCTGTCATAGACGCGATCGCCGAATGGGGCGCGGCGTACATAGACATGGAGAACGAGAAGGCCAAGCTCAGTGGTTCCTCTCGATCGCCTGAATGATCCTGGCGATCTCCTTCTCGGGGTCCTTCCACATGCCGGGGGTCCAGACCCTGTGGATCTTCCATCCTCTGGACTCCAGGTACTTCTGCCTGTGGTAGTCCCTCTCCCTCGTGGAAGATGACATCTCGTACAGGCGGCTGTCGCACTCGATGCCGAGGATGTACCTGTCGTTCTGCTTGACGGCGAGGTCGATCTGGTATCCGCCGATCCCCACGTTCCTCTCGACCGTGTAGCCCTTGCGCGTCAGGGCGTTGTAGACGCGCTCGGCGATCCTGCCAGCGTCGTAGTCCTCCGGCGCGTTCCACCTCTCGTCCCCGAAGGAGTGTAGGATGGAGTCCGCGAGGCCCCTGTTGCCGCTGCTGACGGCGTTCGCGTACTGCAGGTACTTCTTGAGGATCCTGGGTCCCTCGTTCTTCGTGTTGTCGACCTGGAGGTCCTCCGGGTCGAACGATGTGACGATGAAGATCTTCTTCTTGGCCCTGGAGATGGCGACGTTCAGACGGTTCTCCCCTCCGCGGTTGTTGAGCCATCCGAACCTCTGCATCAGCTTCCCCTCGGCGTTCTTGGCGTATCCGATGGAGAACATGATGACATCCCTCTCATCCCCCTGGACGCTCTCGATGTTCTTGATGAACAGACCCACGTCCTCGCCGTTGTCGAATCTCTTCATCTCGTCCGCGACGATCTTGCCGAACGACGGGTCGTTGGCGCACTCCTCATCCAGGACATCGTTGATCAGGTCCCTCTGCGAGGCGTTGAATGTGATTATGCCCACGGTCTCGTTGTCCTTCCTGTTGACGAAGAACTCCCTGAGCAGCTGGACGATCTTCTGGGCCTCGGCCATGTTGGACTTGTCCTCCCAGAGGCCCTCGACCCTGAACACCTCGATGGGCGGCTTCTCGGGGGTCACAACGTTGGGCGAGACGTACAGCCTCCCGCCGTAGAACGCGTAGTTGGAGAACGCGATGAGCTCCTCGTATTTGGAGCGGTAGTGGAAGTTCAGCAGGATGGAGTCGTACTTGGCCCTGGCCAGGTCCAGCAGGCTCTCCTCCTCGAGCGCGGCGGTGACTATGTCGTCGAGGTCGTCCTCGTCGCTCTCGTAGTCGACCCTCCCCACTCCGAGGGAGGACGGCCTGAGCTGCTTGTGGTCCCCTGCGACGACGACCTTCTTGGCGCGGTAGATCGACGGCACGCCCTTCTCGACGTACATCTGGGACGCCTCGTCGAAGATCAGCATGTCGAATATGCCCATCTCCAGCGGGAGGATCTCGGACACGACCTCCGGGGTGAGGAGCCACACGCGGACCCCCTTGAACAGCTCGTACCCGTACCTGTTGACGAACTTGTTGATGTTCCACTTCCTCTTGGACTCGATGATCCTGTTGATGTCGCCGCGCCTCTTGGACTCGGTGATGTACTTCAGGTTCTGCTGGAAGACCTCCTCCACCTTGTCCTTGGAGAGCTCCCTCTTGGATTCGATCTTGCGGTCCATGTCGGCGATGATGCTGTCGAAGTCCCAGATCTCCTGCATGATGTCCTTGTGGGCGGCATCGAACTTCTGGAGGTGGTCGTTGAGGATCCACTCGTAGATCCTGTCGTTGCTCTCGCCGTACGTCATCCTGGACGCGGCCGAGACGTTCAGGACATCGGTGCCGTAGGTCCTCTCCTCGTCGGTCAGCCTGTCGTAGACCGTGGCCCTTGCAGAGTACGTCCCGTAGCCGTTCAGGGCCTCGAACATCCCCCTGGGGTCGGACATGACCTTCTGCACGGTGTGCTCGTTGTAGTTGTCGAAGTACTTCCCAGTCATGGCGGTGGCCTCGCGGGTCACCTTGCCCTTGTTGAACAGCCTTCCCATGAAGCCCTTCGAGTTCAGGTTCTGGATCTGCTGCTCCAGGTCCAGGAGGTCGGCCTTCATCTCGCCGATGTTGTATTCGGACAGGTCGGCCTTCATCTGCGTCATCCACGGGTACTTCTCGACGAGCTCCCTGTACTCGTTGAAGTTCTTCATCAGGACCTGGTCGTCGAACTTCCTGTGGAGCTCGGATACCGGCTGGTACCTGAGGGCAAGGAGCGATGCGTCGATGTTGTCCTTGAGCATCTTGTACTCCTCGAACTGGCGCCTGTCGTTGAGGTCCAGCCAGCGGTCCATCGCGTACAGCTTGTAGGGCTCGATGCCGAAGTCGCAGGGGCTGTACATGACGTCGGCGATGTTGTCCAGGAGCGCGACGTCCTTGTCGATGGCCTCGGAGATTGTGTCGATGTCGACGCCCTTCTTCAGGGGCTCGGTGTCCAGCATCCTTCCGAGCTGCTTGTAGAACAGGTCCTTGTTACCCACATCGTCGATCAGCAGGCAGTACTTGGACAGCGTCCCCAGGCGGGAGTACACGACGTCCAGCGCGGTCTTCTTCTCGGACACCATGAGCACGGTCTTGCCCTTGATGACCGCGGATGTGATCAGCCCGGTGATGACCTGGGACTTCCCGGTTCCCGGGGGCCCCTGGACGACGATCTCGTCGTTCCTCTCCATCGCGGTCAGGATGTTCTCCTGGGAGCTGTTGAGCGAGTTGATGTAGACCAGGTCCTTCTCCGAGGCGGCCATCCCCTTGTCCTTCATCTCGTCCTCGGAGAGGGGCATCGGCAGGTCGGACAGGAAGTCGGTCTTGTTCAGGTCGACGATGAGGTCGTTCAGGATGCCGTTGATCTCCCTTCCGGCGAGCATGCCGTCGAAGTCCTTCTGGATGGAGCTGGAGTACGTGGGGTACTTCCCGAGCATGACGTTGGGGACCATCTCCATGTCACCGGCGAGGTACTTGGGGAACTCGCCGGCCTTGTAGTCTATGAACGGGGTCGGCAGGCTGTAGTTCACGGCCATCTTGATCCCGTTCTGCTCGTAGAAGTCGACCAGGTTCGTGAGGAAGGTCTCCCCGCTGTAGTCCTCCAGGACGTTGTCCGGGAGCGGGCGGTTCTGGCCGCTCGATTTGATGAAGCCCAGGATGAGCGTGTTGTTGTAGATCGCATCCCTGGAGTTGTCGAGTGTGAGCGTTATCGTGCGGGAGTCCTTGTCCAGGATGACCGGGAAGAGGGCGAGCGGAGCGCGGACGTCTATGTCGCCGTCGGGCATCTTGCCCTGGACGAAGGGATATCCGATGTAGAGGTCGTACTGACCCTTCTCCCTCTGCTCCCTGTTGACCTCACGGATGATCTCGTTGAGGTGCTTGTACACCTTGGCGTCCTCGGCGCTCTTGGCGGAATCGCAGAGCTTGAGGATCCTCTTCCTGCCGAACAGCAGGCCCATGACGTCGACCTCCGGCAGCGTCATGAGGTCGAAGGTGTTCTTGCGGGAGATCTTGGGCTGGAACAGCAGGCGGTTGCTCTTGCTGATGTTGATGAGCTTCTTCTCAAGCTCCCTGAGGGTCTGGGCCGCCTCGGCGTCAATGTTTGATCCGTTGGCCGCCGTGATCGCGTACTTCCTGGTGATGTTCAGGAAGTCCTCCCCGTACTGCTCCACGAACCTCTGCCCAACGCCGACTATGGCCGAGAAGTCCTCGACCTTCGTGGGCACGCGCTGGGCCATCTCCCTCAGCGCCTCGTCCGAGCACACGTTGGGTAAGCGCCCGTTGGACATCTTGCGTTCCTGTCTGAGGCTCTCCCTCAGCTCGTAGAGTTCGTCGTAGAGGTCATCTTCCAATCCCATGTTCGGGGGTAAGTCCGTACGGGTTTGTAAACCCTGTTACGACGTGCACGCCCGCCTCCTGAAGAGGTCACGGAAGGGGTCGGAACGAGGGTCGTGACAGACCTCCGAACGGTCCTCGGAGGATGTCATCCGGGGCAGTTCTCGACCGGGCGAGCTTCGGGAAGGCGGTGGGCCGCACGGGTCGCCATTATATTGGGGTCGGTCATACCCCGCGGCATGCTCACAACAGGCATCAAGGGGGAGAGGTCCGTGGACGTGACCCCCGCCAACACCGCCAGGGCCCTCGGGTCCGGAACGCTGGAGGTCTTCGCGACCCCTGCGATGATCGCTCTGATCGAGGCGACCGCCAGCGAGAGCGTCGCCCCGTACCTCGAGGATGGGTCGAGCACCGTAGGGACCCATCTGGACGTGGCCCATTCCGCCGCCACCCCCGTCGGGATGAGCGCCACATGCACGACGGAGCTGGTCGAAATCGACAGGAGGAGGCTCGTCTTCAAGGTGACAGTCTCCGACGCCAAGGGCGAGATCGGCTCGGGGACCCACGAGAGGTTCGTCGTCGACAACGCCAAGTTCATGTCCAAGGCGGAGTCGAAGCTCCAGTGACCGTCGGTACCCGAACTCGAACATAAGCACCGGGAGGAGAAGGCATCCGCACAGGACGATCCTCCCGGTCCCGAACACCTTCGGCATGAACCCGACGAGGGTCGAACATGCCAGCACCAGCAGGCCGAATGGCCCTGTGAGGACGGCCGTCAGGACGCACAGCAGGACCACCACCGCGCGTCCGGCCCTTCCGGGGTCGACCTTCTCCGCGGCCCTGGACATCACCTTCCCCGACCAGATCGTCAGCGCGTATCCCATGGCGGACGCCAGGGCCGTGGAGAACAGCATCAGGACGAATCCCTGGCTCATGAACCCGTCGAGCGACTCTCCCGCGATCTCCCCGATGGCCAGCGCGGTGCCGGACCTGCCGTTCCCCGACACCGAGAGGGTGACGAGGGACAGCACCGACGTCACCGTCCCTATCGACGCGACGGTGGATATGAAGCGTTCCGGGCGGTCCTCCGGGAACAGCGCCGCGGACATGGATGCGCCCACCGTCGACGTTATCCCCGGGAACCATCCGGCGACGGTCCCCATGAGCACGCCCTTGAGTCCAGGCACCGGGCCGACGGGGTCGGCCACCGAGTCCCTCTGGATCGGGATCCTGGCGGCGGAGGAGGTCTCAAGCAGCACCGGTATGCCGAACAGGCCGGTGAGCAGCGGTAGCATGATGCTCCCCTCCCCTCCGAGCCCGTCCATCGGGATCTCCAGGGTCATGCAGGCCAGGCCCAGCATCCCCGACGCGGCGAACGCCACGGCGCCCCAGAGCGCGCTTCCATTGCCGTGTCCCGACATGACGACCACCGCCGCCGCGACGATCATGACGACGGGGGTCAGCCTTTCCAGGGGGTCCTCCAGACCGTTCAGGAGGAGCCACTGCAGCGGTACGGAGAGCAGGATTGAGGCCGCCGCCCCGATGAGGCTCCCGATGGCCGCCGCCCTGACAGCCGCCATCCCCCTGCCGTCGAGGAGAAGCCTGTGCCCGGGGAGCACGGAGACCGCGTCCTCCCCATCGGGCGCCCCTATGAACACGGACGGGACGAAGTCCACGAACGAATGGACGACGGAGGCGGACATTATGCAGACACACACCGCGAGTGCGGTCCCCTCCTGGTCCAGACCCCCCGGTATGACGGAGGAGATCGACGGGTAGGAGGCAAGCAGCATGGCGGCCAGGGTGTTCACGTGGATCCCGGGGGCCAGACCGCTGAACAGGCCAAGCCCTGCTCCCAGGACTGACATGACCATGCATACGCCGGCGAGGACTGGATCCATGCCCGTCCTTTCGGGCGTGACGTCGTTTAACAGATGGGGTGTGACTCAACGTCACAGAAGTGCGGGGCGCCCGCCCTCGGAGCTTACGGCCAGCAGATACCTTACCGGGATGCCCAGCTCGCCGGAGAGACCGGACACGTCCTTCTGCTTGCTGTACACTGCTACGAACTCCGTGACCTCCACGTCCGCGGCCCTCAGCGCACCCACGATCGCACGTACGGTCCCGCCGGTGCTTATGACGTCGTCCACTATGGCGACCCTCTCGCCAGGAGATACTCCGTTGACGTACATCGGGGATGCGGAGTAGCCGGTGTGCTGGTCCAGGCGGATCTCGCCCGGAAGGCCGTACATCCTCTTCCTGATCACGGCATAGGGTATGCCGGTCCTGAGCGTGATGCCGGCGGCCAGGGGTATGCCCATGGCCTCGGGAGCCAGGACGACGTCGCAGTCCAGGTCGCAGGCATCCACGACCGCGCCCACCACCTCGTCCAGGAGTTCCCGCGTCATCAGCGGGATCCCGTCGCTGACGGGGTTGACGAAATATGGGTATCCGTCCCTGTCCACGACGGGGCTGGACAGGAACGACCTGGTCAGGAGTGGCAGGTCTCCGCTCATGACCCGTTCTAACAGTATTTCTTTAATAGGGTTTGCCTATCCTGACGCGATCATCATGGATGTCGAACAGAGGCTTGCCCTCGTAACAAGGAACACCGAGGAGATCGTGACCGAGGAGGAGCTCCGCGCCCTCCTGACCGAGAAGGAGGAGCCGACCGCCTATATCGGGTTCGAGCCCTCCGGACTTGTGCACCTGGGATGGGTCCTCGTGGCGCAGAAAATCAGGGACCTCACCGATGCCGGTTTCAGGGTCACAATCTTCTGGGCCGACTGGCATGCGTACATAAACGACAAGCTCGGCGGAGATCTGGAGAACATCCGCACCTGCGCCAGGTACATGCAGGACTGCTTCATCGCCCTCGGGGTCCCCGAGGACAAGGTCGAGTTCAAGTACGCCAGCGACATCCTCAGCAACATCGAGTACTGGGAGATGGCAATCAAGGTCGCCAAGGTCACCTCCCTGTCCAGGGTCAAGAGGGCCATGACCATCATGGGAAGGTCCGAGGACGAGGCGGAGGTCGACACCTCGAAGGTGTTCTACCCCATCCTCCAGGCAACCGACATATTCTGCATGGGCCTCGACGTGGCCTACGCTGGACTCGACCAGAGGAGGGCCCACATGCTCGCCAGGGACGCCGCCGACAGGCTCGGATGGAAGAAACCCATCGCGGTCCACACCCCCCTGCTCCCCGGTCTGAAGGGAGGCAACAGGATGGATCCCGTGGAGTCCAAGATGTCCAAGAGCGACCCCAACGGAAGCGTCAAGATCCACGACACCAGGGAGGAGATCGCCTCCAAGATGAAGAAGGCCTACTGCCCGCCGGAGAAGGAGCATGAGAGCGAGAATCCGGTGCTCATGCTCTGCAGGTACATCCTCTTCCCCAGGAACGGCACCATGCACATCGACAGGCCCGAGAAGTACGGCGGACCCGTCGACTACGCCACATACGAGGAGCTCGCCGACGCCTACTTCAGCGGCTCCCTGTCCCCCGTCGACCTCAAGGCCGGCGTCACGGACGGTCTCGACAGGACCCTCCAGCCCGTGAGGGACTACTTCGCAGCCAAGCCCGACAACTACGAGGCCATCCTCAAGGTCGTCGAGTCGGTCAAGAAGCTCAGATGACAGAAACGCCGGGGGTGACCCCGGCCCTTACTTTTTCCGGGTCCCTCAGGCGTCCTCGCGCTGGAGGGATTCCCTCTGCTTGATCTCGCGGAAGACCTCCATGGTCCTGCTCATGCATATGTTGAGCATCGCCTCGGTGTCGCCGATCCCGGTGAGTCCGGCGGCTCCGCCATGCCCTCCTCCGTCGGCCATCGTCTCCCTGCCGATCCCCGACATGATCTCTCCGAGGTGGATGCCCTTCCTGACGGCCTCCTGGGTCGCCCTGGCGCTGAGACGGAAGTTCTCATCCCTCTGGGATCCGACGAAGACGACGTCCGCCCCTGCGGCCATGATCGCCCTGCAGGATGATGCCTCGAAGCTGCCTCCGAAGGAGATGGCGACTATCATCTCGCCGACGCGCTCGAACCTCGTGCGCTCGATGGCCTTCAGCATGGCGATCCTCTCGGACATGCTGACCGGGGCCTCGGTCAGCGCCATGGCCTCGTCCATCTCGATCCCGCATCTGACCATGATGTCGGAGAACGCGGTGAGCAGAGCGGGTCTGGCGAACTGGAAGTGCCCGCTGTCCGTGAGCATCCCTCCCAGGAGCATGAGTCCCATGTCGCGCGGGATTTCGATGCCGGCGGTGTCGATCAACTCCTTGACTATCTCGCAGCACGAGGCCCTGGTGTCATCGCAGTAGAACGTCTCCACATCCCATTTCCCGGTTGGCTTGTGGTGGTCTATGACGATCGCGTCGCGGGGGACCTTCTGGGAGCCCTCCAGCTGCTCGGGGGACGATGTGTCGACCACCACGACGCGGTCGTAGGCGCCGAGGTCGCATTCCTCGAGTATGTCCACGGACATCTTCTCGGCGACCATCCTGGCCACGCGGTCCAGCCCGTTGGGGGCGTATATTTCCGCATCGGGGAACGCCCTTGACAGCGCGTAGGCGGATCCGAGTGCATCCATGTCGGCGTTGCCGTGGACGAGTACGACCTTCCTGCCCTGTGCGAGCTTCTCAGCGATGCGGTTCAACATGATGCAAGGTAAGTGCAGGTTGGATAAAAGGGAAGGGGGCGCTTGCGCGCCGTTTGTGTCAGTTCTTGCCCGTCAGCTTCTGGATGTACTTGTTCTGCCCGAGGCCCGTGATGAGGATGTCCGAGTTGTACAGCCTCACGGTGATGAGGATGGACACTATCGCGAACGCCGCCATGTACACTATGCCTCCGATGACGAGGGTCATGTCACCGTACATCAGCGCCTGCATGGCCATCATGGGGTGGGAGAACGGTATGATGAAGGTGATGAACTGGATCGCGCCGCCGGCACCGTACCATCCGGTGAACATGATGATGAACATGGGGATCATGGCCAGGATGCTCAGGGGCATGGTCATGGTCTGGGCGGACTTGTAGTTCTTGGCGAATGCTCCCAGGATCATGCAGATGCCGAGGGCGCACACGATCGCGAGGAACATGGAGACCATCACGAGGACCCAGTCTGTCGCTCCGAGGGCCATCCCGAGGTCCTCCAGGCTGACGCTGCTGGCACCGGTGATCGAGCCGGTCATCGAGCCCATATAGATGCTCATGCCGACCATGTACGCGAGCCCGTAGACGAGACCGACGATCGCGGCGGCGACGATCTTGCCGCTGACGATGGACGTTCTCTTGACAGGCATCGTGAGCAGGGTCTCCAGGGTCTTGTTCTCCTTCTCGGAACCCATGGAGCTGATGACGATGCTCCCGACCATCATGATGATGATCATGATCACGATGGGAATCATAAGGGTCTGGCTGGTGATCTCGTTGGAGATGTCGTAGGGTGTGATGCCGCTGTGGGCCTGCCCGTCCACAATGGTGCTGATGTCCTCGCTGGCGGTCCCTATCGGGGTCATGAGGAACTGGTAGTCGACGTCGGACCCGGCGTCGGTGACGAGCTTCTGGGAGAGGCTGCTGCTGAGGATGGACACGACCGAGGACATGACGGTGGAAGAGACGCTTCCGAACAGTCCGGTGGGTTCGTAGAGGTAGAACTGCCTCACGGACACCTGGGTCTGGTCCGCGATGCTCTGGTTGAAGGACTCTATGCTAGGCAACGCGATGACGTTGGCGATCCCGCGTTCTTGCATCTCGGCCACTATGTCTGCGTCGCTGCTGTCGCAGGTGCTGTCCATGATCACGATCTTGGACGCGTCCTCGTCGTATGCGCTCTTCAGGACGTCGGTGGGGTTCCAGTCCTCATAGTAGTCGCCGTCCTCGGCGATGAGTCCGAACGTAGGCAGCTCGGCGGCGCTGTCGACCTCTCCGCCGATCAGCCCGCCCAGTCCCGCGAACAGGACGACCATGAATAGCACGGATATGACGGATCCCGGGGTCAGGAGCTCCCTGACCTCCTTCTTTATGATGTTGGTCATGTGGCTCATCCTTTCACCGCCCTGACGAACACCTCTTCGAGGGTGTCCACACCGTACTCGCGCTTGAGGTCCTCCGGGGTGCCGAGCAGGATGAGGTTCCCCTGGTCGATCATCCCGACCCTGTCGCAGAGCATGTCCACCTCGAACATGTTGTGGGAGGACATGATCACGGTCACCCCGTTCCTGGCGATTTCCCTTATGATGTCCCTTATCTCGTAGGCGTTGATCACGTCCAGTCCGGATGTGACCTCGTCCATGATCGCCAGCTTGGGGGACGGCATGATGGCCCTGGCGATGAGCAGCCTGCGCATCATACCCTTGCTGTAGGTGTCGACCTTGGAGTCTATTCTCTCTCCGAGGCCGGCCATCTCGATCCCCTTCTCAACCATGGCCTCCTTCTCCGCACCGGATGCGAAGAAGCTCGCCATGAACTCGAGATATGCCCTTCCCGTGAGGTCCTTGTAGGCGCCGGCGTCCTCCGGCAGATAGCTGATGATTTTCCTGACCTCGTCGGGCTCGGTTGCCACATCGTGTCCGTAGACCGAGATGCTCCCGGAGGTGATCCTGAGGAGTGTGGAAATCATGCGGAGGGTGGTGGTCTTTCCGGCCCCGTTGTGTCCGATGAGGCCGAAGATCTCCCCCTCCTTCACCGTGAGGGATATGCCATGCACGGCCTCCCTGTTCCCGTATGATTTCCGCACATCGTTCAGTACGAGTGCGTCCATGTGTGCACGTATGCTAGGGACCTATTTAAGGGGGGGGGGGGAGCGACTATCGCCGTTGTAACAGCTGTCGGATACGCCGAGAATTCGACGGATGACGTATCCCTGGGAAAGGGGAAGGGTGTTTGGATCACTGCCTGGGCATGTTGCCCATGGCGGCGTTGATTGTCTCCTGCAGGGACTGGTACCTCTCCTTGAGGCTGGACTCCTGGCGCTCGAGGGAGCTGATGCGGACGTCCATCATCTCGACGGACTCTTCGAGCTCTCCCTTCAGGGCCTCCTTGTCCTCGACCTTGATGAGGAGGGATCCGGAGGACTTGTACACCGCGCCGGTGCTGGCGGTGAGCTCCTCGAGGGTTCTGGCGAGCTCGCGCTTCTGGGCGTCGTACTGCATCTTCTGGGTGGTGACCGCCTGGAGCTGCTGCTGTACCTGCTGGAACTGTGTGATCTGGTTCTGGAGCTGTGGGCTGATTCCGTTCATGGTTTCATCTCCGTCAGGTCTTCGATGTCCTCGATTATCCTGATGCATTCGAGATGCGAGTTGAGGGCGGCCCTCATGGCCGAGCTGTCGGCGGCGCGCACCTCTATGAGCACGCCGTCTCCGTCATCGGTCATGACGGTCTCGGTGCGGGGAAGCTCCCGGCCCGTCTCCGGACCCATGGCGGGCACGGCGAACTTGGCCGCCGGCCCTTGGATCCTGAGCCTCGCGCAGAGCATCTCTCAGTCGGACTTGAGGACCTTCTTCACGTTGGGTCTCTCTTTGAAGAAGATCTTCGATCCGCACTTCTCGCACTGGAGCCCCAGGGCGTTGACGTTCCTGACGGGCTCGTTGCACTTGGCGCATCTGTACAATCGGACCACCTGCGACTCAGTTCTCGCTGACCTGGGACAGCTCCTTCTTCGTCTTGGGGCTGTAGGCGCCGGCGGCGAACTTGGTTCCGCAGTGTTTGCAGTACCAGATGCCGGAGCTCTCCCTCCTGACGGCGGCGTGGTGGCACACGGGGCACTCGTGCTTGGCCTTCTGCTGGGCCTCGATGTTCTTGATCCTGTTGCGGACGATGACACCGTACCTTGCGCCGAACCTACCGGAGGAGCCTGCCTTCTCTGTTCTCTTTGCCATTGGAAATCACCCGATGATTTTTCTGATCTCCGCACCGATCTCCACGGCCCTATCCAGGCAGAGGCTCAGTTCGTCAAGAGTTATCGAACCGCAGCCACCCTTCTGCATTGCCCTGAAGTTACCGACGTCGTCAGTAGTGACAGTCAGACGTGCGGATGAAATCTGCTCTTCGTCGTAGTCGGGGTCTACTATTAAAGTGTTTCCGACTTTGACCTCCGTCACCGAAATGGGGGTGCAGGTGATGGGAAGGGGCGTGTTCTCGCCCTTGCCGTACTGCTCCCCGGGGATGGTGGCGGACTTGAGTGCGCACACCGCGGCGAGGTTGGCGGCGTCGAAGAGATTGCCGTCGTAGTCGAGGGCGTAGATGTCCACGAAGCACATCCAGACCTCCTCGCCGGGGACGATGCACAGCTTCTCCACGTCCACCATGCCGGACTCGCGGATTCCGCGGTCCACGACCCTGGCCAGCTCGATCGCGTCCTCTCCCGGTGGGCCGGACTCGAAGGTGGAGTGGGCCATGGGGATGAGCTCGGCGCCGGTGGTGAGAACACCGATGTTGGGTGTGTCTCCGAAGGGCGTTCCGGGGATGATCTTCACTCCCGCGATGACCTCGGTCTTGCCGAGCTTGACCCTGGCGGATCCGTCGGCGCTCTCGATGCAGTTGGTCTCGACCTGGATCTTCCTGACGTCGGTGACCCCGCGGCCATCCTGCCTCTTGCCGTCGGCGAGGAGGTTCATGATGTGGTCGCGCTTGATCTCGGACATAATCTCGCTGCTCATTCGGACTCCTCCTGTGCGGGTTTGGAGTAGCGCCTCTTCAGTGCGTCGACCTGGAGGTCGTGCACCTCGTGGCATGCGTTCACCGCGAGCTCGATGGCGTGGTCGAACTCCTCGCGGGTCATGTTCCCGTCCATCTGGAGCAGGACGATCTCGTCCGTGGACGGCATGATGGCGATGGGCACATCGGCCTGACCGTAGTTGTCCTCCTCCTTGTTGAGGTCCAGGAGGACGTGTCCGTCGGCCTTGCCTGCGGCGATCGCGGGGACGATGTCCCTCATGGGGATGCCCGCGTCCGCCAGAGCGACGGATGCGGCGGTGAGCCCGGCGCACCTGGTCCCGGCGTTGGCCTGGAGGATCTCGATGTAGACGTCGATGGATGCGCGGGGGTAGAGCTCTGTGAGGACGACCCTCTCGAGTGCCTCGGAGATGATCTTCGAGATCTCGATGGACCTCCTGTCCGGTCCGGGCCTCTTCCTGTCGCTGACGGAGAAGGCCTGCATGTTGTATTTGCACTGCACGATGGCCTTCTGGGGGTTCTGCAGGTGCCTGGGGTGGCACTCCCTGGGTCCGTAGACCGCGGCGAGGACCTTGTTCTTACCGATTTCCACATAGGCGGAGCCGTCCGCGTTGTTCAGGACTCCGGCCTCGATCTTGATCGGCCTGTGCTGCTCTTCGGTCCTGCCGTCGATGCGCATGCCGTTCTCATCTACCAATACCATGTCAGTATGTCCGCTCATTGTCACTCCTCCCCCTCTTCTTCATCATCGTACTCTTCGCTCTGGGGGAGCTTGCTCTCGATAAACTCTTTGACCCTGTCTGTAAGGTTGCCGGCCTGGGCCTTGGCCTCGATCATCTTGATGGCCTGCACGGCGACGTCGGCGTTCTCGTCATCGCCGTCGATCCAGATCAGACCGTTCTGCCCAACGGTGATGCGGCAGTCGGTCATGTTCTTGAGCATCGAGATCATGGATCCGCTCTTGCCGATGACCCTAGACACCTTGGAGTGGGGGATCTTCACGAGCCTGCCACCCTCCAGCTTCCTGAGGCCGGAGTCCTTCATGGTCACCTGGATCTTCTTGCTCTCGTCCACGGACAGGACCTTCAGAAGGACCACGTTGCCCATGGTGAGGTAGCGGGACGTGTCCCCGAACTCGACCTTCCAGGGGACTTCGTTCACGTGCAGGGGCGCGGGATAGGGCGCCCCGATGTCGACAAGCCAGTTGGACGGTCCGATGTCCACGATGACACCGATGACCGTGTCCCCTGACTTGGGCATATAGCAGCCCCTCAGGGGGATGACGCCCACGGTGTTCTGGAACACGTTGCGGACGCCCATGACGCTGGCACGCACCTTGCCGTCGAGGACGTAGGCGTTCTCTCCGGGTTTCATTCCGGTCCCGTCGAGCACCTCGCCCGGCACGACGATCTCGCGCGTCTGTCTGGCGTTTCTTCTCTCCATTTCAATCACTTACTTCCAATGTTACGATTCAGCTCACGAGCTTCACGGACGCTGTGCCCTTGGTTTTGTGCTTGAGCTTGTCCGTGATCTCCGTGATGAGGCCGGCGGGGATCTCCATGAGTCCGATCCACGATCCGTCGGCCGTCCACTCCTCCCTCTCCACCAGTCCGTAGTGGATGATGTCGTCGTAGCAGCGTCCGTAGTCCGAGCCGTTCAGCTTGATGGCTATGCGGCTCTTCTCGAACCTTATGGGCAGGAGGGGGCGCAGCAGCTTCATGGCCTCGTCGATCTCCTTCTCCAGGGGCTTGAACGGGTCCACGTGGAACTTGGCCTCCTCCAGGGCCAGCTGTATCCTCAGCGGGGGGTGGGGTGTGTGGGTCTGGGGGTTGATGGCGTTGGCGGCGATGTACGTGATCACCTGCTGCTTCTTCGCCTCGAGCATCTCCTTGCGCTGCTCGGCCGTGATCTGTATCTCGCCCTTCTCGACGATCTTCGCCGCGATCTCGGCGATGTCCTCCGTCCCGAAGGCCTCCTTAATCTTGTCCTCCGGGGGCCTGGTGCCCTTGCTGGCGTTCTTGAAGACGTCCTCAACGGCCATGTAGTCGATTATGTCGAACTTCTTGCCCTGCTTGACGAGGTCGAACACCTTGGGGTCAAGCAGTATCTCGAAAGTCTCGCCGTGGGACTCGAGCCTAGCGACGATCGCGTCGTCGAGATCGACCATCTTCCCACCGTCACATCTTCTCGATGAGAGCGGAGACCTCCTCCTCGGAGAGCCTCCTGAACTTCTTCCCGACCTCGGCCACTCCGATCTCGACGGATTCGGCCTTGGGCGTGTCCTCGATGGCGGCGGCGAGGGCCCTGAGACCCAGGCTGGCGGCCTCGTCGAAGGTCATGTCGTCCTTGTACTCCTTCTCGAACATCTCCATGACCGTGGGGCGGCCGCTTCCGATGCCGGTGGCCTTGTAGGCGACGAGGGCTCCCGAGGGATCCGTCTCGAAGAGATGGGCTCCGAGGTCGTCCGTGCCTGCCACGAGGAGGGCGGTTCCGAACGGGCGGACCCCGCCGTACTGGGTGAAGTTCTGCTTGTAGTCGCAGACCTTCTTGACGAGCATCTCCACGCCGATGTTCTCGCCGTAGTTGACCCTGTGGACCTGCGCGTTCTTCCTGGCCTCGTCGACCAGGATCCTGGCGTCGGCAACGAGTCCGGACGTCGCGCATCCGATGAAGTCATCGATCTCGTGGATCTTCTCTGTCGACCTGGGCTCCAGCAGCTTGCTGGACGACCTCCTGTCGACAATCAGCGCCACACCGTCCTTGTACTTCAGCCCGATCGTCGTGGAACCTTTCTTCACGGCCTCACGGGCGTACTCGACTTGGAACAATCTTCCGTCAGGGGAGAAAACTGTGCTTCCCCTGTCATAAGCCATCTGTCCGGGTTGCATAATGCGCGCTCCTTTATCTTACCGCGTCCTGATAAGGCGAGCCCTATAAAGAGTTCGCGTTCTGAGGGAGCGTGCGCCCGAATCATCTCCTGCGCTTCTGCGGGACCCTGAGCGACGGGTACCTGTCGCGAAGCCCGCGCAGGGTGCCAGAGGTCCTAACCGGGCGGCATCCCTCGAAACCGGACGACATCCTCTCCTCGACGGCTGGGCGGTCCGAGGGGGAGCATCTCACGACGGCCTCCCCTCCGGTGCACGTGATGACCTTCACGCTGCCGATCCCTTCGAGAGCCAGCAGGACATCGTCGCGTCCCGTTCCAGCCGGGACCTCGAAGAACACATAGCGCCTCCTGCCGCGCTCTGATTTGACGACCATGGCCGGGTCGAGGTGCGGGGCCGATATAACGGTTTCCCGTCGGCGACGGAGGTTGGATGATTAAGTCCCCCTAAAAATTCCCCATCCGATAGTTTTCGGGTAAATCCCCCGTGTTCCTGAGGATTCCGACCCTGTAAACGGAGCTTTATCACGGATTCCGAAGCCTTTCCGCGGATTCCGTACTGGATGAATGCACATCCAACGTCACTTCAATAGCCAGCATCGGGAAGTTTAAGAATCACGTCGCCAAAAGCCTTTAAATACCGTCTTTTTCAGCCATCCTCAAAAATTACTTCGTATCATTACGAAGCATTTTCCGATTTTATACAGTTTAATCTGTTGCATTATCCGTAGAGATAATACAAAAACAGACGCAAATCCGATGTGCTGGCTATTGTGAATTTAGCTTACACTAAATTTTTTAGTTGATTCAAATATCATCGGATAAGAAATTCGGTTTACAAAAGGTCGAGTGATTATATATAGATTTCTTGGTAGGCATTAATATACCATTCAGATGATGCTCTCCCCATTCCAATTCACCAATTGGTAAACGGAGGCAATGATTTGACAAAATCGGCATTGGTTATTGGTGGAGGAATCGCAGGAATCCAGGCTTCGTTGGATCTTGCAGACAGGGGCATTCATGTCTACCTGGTGGAGAAGGATCCCACCATCGGTGGAGTGATGTGCCGTCTGGACAAGACGTTCCCTACGAACGACTGTTCCGCGTGTATCCTCTCGCCCAAGATGGCGGACTGTGCTGGACACCCCAACATCGACGTCCTGACCTACCACGAGGTCCAGAAGGTCGAGGGAGAGGCTGGAGACTTCAAGGTCACCGTCCTCAAGAAGGCCAGGTACGTCAACCCGAAGGAGTGTACCGGATGCGGCGACTGTCTCGCCAAGTGTCCCGTCAAGAACATTCCTGACAAGTACGAGTATGGCCTCACCACGAGGAAGGCCATCTACATCCCCCATGCGCAGGCTGTCCCCCGTGTCGCCATCATCGACAAGGACTACTGCAACATGATCAAGAAAGGCAAGTGCGGACTCTGCCAGAAGAACTGCGGAAAGGGAGCCATCCACTACGATGACAAGGACGAGGAGATCACCCTCGAGGTCGGATCCATCATTGCCGCTCCCGGATTCCAGGTCTGGAACGCCGCCAACGCCAGCGAGTACGGCTACGGCAGGTACCAGAACGTCGTCACCGCCATCGAGTACGAGAGGCTCATGTGCGCCTCCGGACCCCACAGGGGACACATCGTCGTTCCCTCCAGCGGAGAGGACCCCAAGAAGATCGCCTACATCCAGTGCTGCGGATCCAGGTCCGAGAAGAAGGGCTGGAAGAAGTACTGCTCGTCCGTGTGCTGCATGTACGCGACCAAGCAGGCCATGATCACCAAGGAGCACGGAGACGTCCAGGAGGACATCTTCTTCATGGACATCAGGTCCTACGGAAAGGAGTTCGAGGCCTACATCCACCGCGGTGAGAACGAGTACGGCATCAAGATGCACAGGGGAGCCCGCGTCTCGAACATCGAGGAGGACCCCGTGACCAAGAAGCTCATCATCAACTACACCGACGATGAGAACAACGGTGTCTCCGAGGAGTTCGACATGGCCGTCCTGTCCGTCGGACTCGTGCCCCCCGAGGGAGCCCAGGAGTTCGCCGACATGCTCGGAATCGAGCTCAACGAGTACGGCTTCTGCAAGACCACCGTCTACCACCCCCTGGAGACAACCAGGAAGGGTATCTTCGTGACCGGTGCCTTCGCCGCACCCAAGGACATCCCCACATCCGTCGCCGAGGCCTGCGGAGCTTCCGCCAAGGCCGGAGCCTACATCGTGGACGAGAACTTCGAGCCCTGCGCTCCCAAGATCTACCCCGCTGAGAAGGATGTCGAGGGTAAGGAGCCCCGTGTCGGAGTATGGGTCTGCCACTGCGGAATCAACATCGGATCCGTGGTCGACGTCCCCGCCGTCACAGCCTACGCCAAGACCCTGCCCAACGTCGTCCTCGCCGAGGAGTCCCAGTACGCATGCGCCCAGGACTGCCTGGAGGCCATCTCCGCCGCAATCCAGGAGCACGACCTCAACAGGGTCGTCGTCGCATCCTGCACACCCAGGACCCACGAGCCTCTCTTCAGGGAGGCCTGCAGGAACGGAGGCCTGAACAAATACCTGTTCAACATGGCCAACATCCGTGACCAGTGCTCCTGGATCCACATGCACGAGCACGAGGCCGCCACCAACAAGGCCAAGGACCTCCTGAGGATGGCCATCGCCAAGGCATGCCTGCTCGAGCCTCTCGTCGGAGCCGAGATCCCGGTCACCAACGCCGCCGCCGTCATCGGAGGAGGAATCACCGGAATGACCGCCGCTCTGGACATCGCCGCCCAGGGATACCCCGTCCACCTCGTCGAGAGGGAGAACGAGCTGGGAGGATACGCACGCAACTTCCGCCACAAGGAGGACGGAGTCGCCGTGCCCGACTTCCTGAAGGAGACCATCGAGAAGGTCGAGAGCAACAAGCTGATCACCGTCCACAAGGGAGTGACCGTCAAGGACATCCCCGGATACGTCGGTAACTTCAAGCTCCAGCTCTCCGATGGTTCCGAGTACCCCGTCGGTGTCGTCCTGTTCGCCGTCGGAGCCGCAGCCTACGAGCCCACTGAGTACAACAACGGAAAGGACCCCAAGGTCATGACCCAGACCGTCGCCGAGAAGAAGATCGCCGACGGAAGCTTCAACGGCCAGGACGTCGCCTTCATCCAGTGCGTCGGATCCAGGTCCTCCACCGTGAACTACTGCAGCCGTGTCTGCTGCGCCGCGTCCCTGCGCGAGGCCATCCAGATCAAGATGAACAACCCGATGGCCAACGTCACCGTGATCCACAAGGACATCAGGACCTACGCCTTCCGCGAGGAGCTCTACTACAGGGCCTGCCAGCTGGGAGTCAAGTTCCTGAGGTACCCCGTCGACAACGAGCTGCCCGCCTACGACGGAAACGTCGTCAAGGCCTTCGACTCCACTCTCGGAGCCGAGGTCGAGGTCCCCGTCGACACTGTGATCCTCGCCGCCGGAATCGCCCCCGACAGAGAGAACAAGGAGAACCTCGCCAAGATGGTCAAGGTCCCCATCTCCAAGGACGGATTCTACTTCGAGGCCCACCAGAAGCTGAGGCCCGTCGACTTCGCCACCGAGGGTGTCTACGTCGCCGGAACCGCTCACTGGCCCAAGTTCATGGACGAGTGTATCGCCCAGGCATCCGGAGCCGCATCCAGGATGCTGACCGTCATCTCCAAGGACAAGCTGATCTCCGAGGGTATCACAGCCGTCTCCAACCCCGACCGCTGTGACGGATGCGGAGTCTGCGTCGGATGCTGTGACTACAACGCCATCACGCTGCAGGAGCAGCCCAACGGCGGTCTCAAGAGCTTCGTCAACCCCGGTCTGTGCAAGGGCTGCGGATGCTGTGTCGCATCCTGTCCCGCCGGAGCCATGGAGCAGAGAGGATTCAGGTCCAAGCAGATCATCGCTGAGATCGACGCATGCCTCGACTACCCCGTCGGAGGAGAGTGATTACAAATGGCAGATTTCGAACCCAGAATCGTTACGTTCTGCTGCAACTGGTGCTCTTACGCCGGTGCTGACGGAGCGGGAGTCGCAAGGCTCCAGATGCCGACCAACTTCCGTATCATCAGGACAATGTGCTCCGCCCGTGTCGACCCCGAGTTCATCCTCAGGGCCTTCGCCAAGGGAGCCGACGGCGTCATGGTGCTCGGATGCCACCCCGCTGACTGCCACTACATCGGTGGAAACTACAGGGCCAGGAGGAGGATCGCCCTTCTCAGGATGGTCCTGGAGCAGTACGGATTCGACCCCAAGAGGCTCAAGCTCGAGTGGGTCTCCGCGTCCGAGGGAGAGAAGTTCCAGAAAACAATCTTGGAGTTCGTGGACACGATCAAGGCCCTCGGACCCACCCCTCTTCAGAAGGAGGCGAACTGATGGGATTCTTTGACAAGCTGTTCAAGAAGAAGGAAGAGAAGAAGGAAGAGGCTCCCGCAGTGAAGCCGAAGGCCGAGCCCGCCTCGACCTCCGCTTCCTTCAAGGCCGAGCCCGCACCCGCGAAGCCCGCCGAGGCACCCAAGACCGAGGCCCCGAAGGCCGAGGGCGGAAACCCCGACCCCTACGCCTTCATCGTCCCGCCCGTGGAGTCTCCCGGAGACGCCGACGTCCCCAAGGACGCCATCCTGCCCGCAGCCGACCTCGGACCCCTCCTCCCCGGAGCACCCGCCGGAGGAAAGATCAAGCTGGCCGTCTACTGGACCGCTGCCTGCGGTGGATGCGACGTGTCCCTGCTGGACACTCACGAGAGGCTGCTGACCATCGGCGACATGGCCGAGATCGTCATGTGGCCCGTCGCCGCCGATGGAAAGGAGAAGGACATCGCCGCCATGGAGGACGGAGAGATCACCGTCGCCCTCATCAACGGAGCCATCAGGAACTCCGAGAACGAGCACATGGCCAAGCTGCTGAGGCAGAAGTCCAAGATCGTCGTCGCCTACGGAACCTGCGCCATGTTCGGCGGAAGCCCCGCCCTGGCCAACCTGGTTCCCGGAGGAGCCCAGGAGATCCTGGACTACGTCTACACCAAGACCCCGTCCTCCGCCAACTTCCAGGCCGACTACCACAAGGACGCCCCCGTGATCCCCCAGACCTCGTACCAGGCCCCCGAGGGAGAGCTGACCATCCCCACGCTGTACGACACCGTCAAGACCCTGGACCAGGTGATCGACGTCGACTACAGCATCCCCGGATGTCCGCCCCTCCCCGAGTCCATCAGCCAGCTGCTGAAGGCCCTCGAGGACTTCGTCTACAACGGAGTGCCCCTCCCGCCCAAGGGAACCATCGTCGGAGTCACAACCAAGACTCTGTGCGAGGAGTGCCCCAGGAAGAAGGAGAACGCCAGGATCACCGAGATCAAGGAGCCCCACGAGGTCGATGTCAAGCCCGACCTCTGTCTCATGGACCAGGGAATCCTGTGTCTCGGACCCGCCACCGTCGGCGGATGCGGTGCCAGGTGCACCAGGGCAGGACAGCCCTGCCGTGGATGCTACGGACCGTCCCCCGATGTGCAGGAGCAGGGTGCCAGTATGTTCACAGCCGTCGCGTCGCTGTTCCCCGTCCTGGACGAGGACCCGACCTGCGGAGAGGACGAGATCATCAAGATCATGAGCACCATCAAGGACCCGCTCGGGTACTTCTACGCCTACACACTCGGAAAGTCGCTCATCAAGAGAGCAGTCAAGGAAGGAGGCCAGTAAATGTCCGGACCTATCATTTGGGATGACAAGCAGAAAGTCACCGGGAACCGTGTGACCGTAGACCCCATCACACGTCTCGAGGGTCACGGGAAGATCGAGATCTTCCTGGACGACAAGGGAGACGTCGCCAACGCCTACTGGCAGGTCCCCGAGCTCAGAGGGTTCGAGAGGTTCTGCATCGGAAGGAAAGTCACAGAGCTGAACCAGATCACCGCCAGGCTCTGCGGTGTGTGCCCCGGCGCCCACCACATGGCGGCCACCAAGGCCATCGACGGGTGCTACAACACCAAGCCCACCGACACCGCCTACCTGATCAGGGACACGTTCTACAACGCGCACTTCGTCCACAGCCACATCGCGCACTTCTACGCCCTGGCTGCCCCCGACTTCGTGTGCGGACCCGCCGCCCCGGCAGCGGAGAGGAACGTCCTCGGTGTCATCGGACACGTCGGTCTCGAGCTCGGATCCGCAGTGGTCAAGACCCGCCGTGAGGCCCAGAACATCCAGGCCATCATCGGTGGAAAGCCCACTCACCCCCTGATGGGTGTCCCCGGAGGAGTCTCCAAGGGAGTCTCCAAGGAGGAGCAGAAGCAGATCATCGGCTTCGCGGAGGACATGGTCGAGTTCGCCAAGACCTCCATGCAGGTGTTCAAGGACGTCGTCCTGAACAACAAGGAGTACATGGACATCGTCCTGAACCCCGACCTGTACTACCACGAGACCTACCACATGGGTCTGGTCAACGACAAGGACCAGTTCGAGATCCACGACGGTAAGGTCAAGGTCGTCAACCAGAAGGGAGAGCAGACCCACCTCTACGACCCCTACGACTACCTCGACAACATCGCCGAGGCCGTCGAGCCCTGGACCTACGAGAAGTTCCCTTACCTGAGGAACCCCGGATACAAGGGACTCGTCGACGGACCCGAGAGCGGACTCTACAGGGCCTCGCCCCTGTCCAGGCTCAACGTGTGCAAGGAGATGCCCACGCCCCTGGCCAACGACGCTCTGCAGGAGTACCGCGGCATCCTGAAGGACGCCGGAGTCGAGGGACCCTGCCAGCACACCCTGGTCACCCACTGGGCAAGGATCATCGAGATGATCTGCTGCGCCGAGAAGTGCCTGGAGGACGCTCAGAACCCCGACCTCACCAACGGAGACATCAAGCAGAAGGACATCGTGCCCGGCGGACGCGGAGTCGGATGCGTCGAGGCTCCTCGCGGAACCCTGACCCACGACTACACCTGCGACGAGAACGGAATCGTCACCGCATGCAACATGGTCGTCGGAACCACCAACAACAACGGTCCGATCTGCATGGATGTCGCAAAGGTCGCCAAGGCTCTGATCCACAACTTCGAGGTCTCCCCCGGTCTCCTGAACATGGTGGAGATGGCGTTCAGGGCCTACGACCCCTGCAACTCCTGCGCCACCCACGCTCTCCCCGGCCAGATGCCTCTGACCGCCGAGATCAGGAACGCCGACGGCTCCCTCTACGACGTCGTCAGCCGCAACTGAAACCTGTAAAACGGGAGGGGTCCGCCCCTCCCACCTTATCTTTCTCTAACCATTCTGGAAACGTTCCGTTCCAGTGGAAAATCCAAGCCCCTTCCGATGGAGACATCTCCGTTTCCGATGGAAAAATCGCTTTATGTAGTCCTATGGACGGGTTTTTATAGAATCCGTCGCCGTGATGGACCGAACGGGATGTCGCATCGCCACAGTACATCCATACGGAGCGACCTGGAAATCTCCAGTGGAAATAAAGGGGGGTCAGGAGTATTTGGCTCTTCTCTGCGGGCTGTCCTTGTACCTGCTGTAGTCCTTGCCCGTCACCATGAGGTCGCAGCGCTTCCCGAGGTCGATGCCGTCAAGCAGGTATAGGTGAGCGTTGTCGACATCGACCAGGTCGCTGTTCAGGATCGGCCCCAGGAGGTCCTCCCCGATGACGTTCACGGGGGATCCGCCGAGCATGCGATTGAAAGCAGGCACGACGATGAACCCATTGGGCAGGCGAGGGTATCTAGCGTCCGAGGCGTCCTCGACGAACCTTCCCCTGAACCAGCAGGGTTCGGTGGTGCGTCTTCCGACACCGTCCCTGAACATAACCGCAGGATGGTTGTGAGCCATCACGAGCGTCTCGCAGTCCATCACGTCTTCCGAAGGCCATGTGTGCCCATGGACGAAGCCGACGTCGCCCAGCCTCAGACCCGTAGCCGGACGGATCTTCACCCTTCCGGGAAGGAACTCCTCGATGCTCGTGTCATGGTTCCCGCGGACGACGTCGATCATGTCGAACCTCTCGAAGAGGCTCTCGAAGAAATCCGGGATCTCCCTGTACTCCTGTTTGGTGGAACCCGGGACGGAGTCCTTCACATCGCCTATGACGATTAGTCTCGTAACATCGTCGTCAGCCGCTTCCAGGATGGAGTCGTGCATGTCGGAGGTGCGGGATGTGAGGTGGAACCCCTTGGATCTGAGGTGGGACTCCACGCCGATGTGCAGGTCGCCGATCACGAGGCAGTTCTCCACCTTCAGAGCGGGGATGTCGTAGACAGGCTGGATCTCAGTCACAGGCAGTCCCTCAGAACGTGCGGGATCTCGTCCACGATGTCGGTGGCGATCAGTCCGTAGGACTTGTCCCTGAAGGCGTATTCGCCCGCTTTGCCGCAGATGTACGCGGCGAGGCATGCGGAGTCGAAGGCGCCCATGCCCTTGGAGAGCAGACCTGCCACGGCGCCGGCCAGGACATCCCCGGTTCCGGCTCCGGTCATCGCAGGCGTGCCTGTGCGGTTGAGGCGCGTCCTCCTCCCGTCCGAGATCTCGTCGTCGACGCCCTTGAGGAGCACCACGGCGTTCAGCTTCTCGGCGAGCTCGTTTGTGCAGCAGCTTCCGCCGAGCCTTCTGAACTCCATGCGATGCGGGGTGAGGACCACGTCCCCGTCGAACGTCATCCCGACGACGGCGGTGATCCCGTCTGCATCGATGACCACGGGTCTGCGACATCCGGACACGAAAGCCCTCACGGCCTCAGCGGTGTCGTCGGCGGTGCCGAGGCCGGGGCCTATCAGCACGGCGTCGTATCCCTCGGACTCCTCCAGGAGCATGTCCACCGAATCGGGTGTTAGCCTGTTTCCTGGGAGAGGTGTCATCATGAGCACCGGGCTAGCGGTAGCCACTATGCCCGCGACGGACTCGGGCACGTACAGCCTCACGATGTCCGTTCCCACGCGGAGGGACGACAGAGCCGCCATCATCGGCGCTCCGTAGTAGGGGCCGCCGGCGATGATCATGAGCCTGCCGTTCTGGCCCTTGTGGCTGTCCCTGCCCGGGACAGGGTATCTGAGCATGTCGCCCGGCCCTACGTCATCCACAGCCGCTGCCGGGATGCCGATGTCGGCGATCACGATCTCTCCGCTGTTGTCCCTGTCCATGCCCTCCTTCAGGTCGTGGAACGTGACCGTCGCCTTCGGATGCACGCTGACGTCTGAACCGAGTCCGGACGGCACATCGACGGAGACGACCTCTGGGATTCCGTGGGAGGCGACGATGAAGCTCCTGTACGGCTCCCTGACGTTGCCCTTCATGCCGGTGCCCAGGGCGCAGTCCACGATTACATCGTATGCGTCCAGGTCGACCTTGGAGTAGTCTATGATGGGGCATCCGAGTCCGGAGTAGAAGTGCCATGCGGCATCCGTGTGGGTGTCGGAAGGTTTACGCAGGAGGGCAACGGACACCAGCGCAGGGTCCATGAGCGATGCGGCTGCGAAGCCGTCTCCCCCGTTGTTACCGGGTCCGCAGACGAAAAGGATGCGCTTCCCGGGATATCTCTTCCCGAGGTAGTCCGCCACGGCCCTGCCGGCGTTGCCCATGAGCTCAGTGACGGATGTGCCGAGCGCCTCCGCGTTGGCGTCCATCACCCTGGAGTCCAGGGGGCTCATCAAGGGGCTCACTTCCTCTGGTTGCTCACGAGGATCTCCCCGATCTTGGGGAGGAGCTCGGTCTTGGACATTATGCCCTTCTCCACCTTCACGCACCCGTGCCTGGCGCGGGGCGCCTTGGGGTAGGACATGTCCTCGCGGACCTCGTACTCGAGGTCGAGGATCATGGCGCCCTTGGCGATGATGTCGAGGTCGGGGTTGGACACGCACAGCTCCTTGGGGAGCCTCCTTCCCTCGGACCTGGTGCGGTTGATGTCGAAGTACTCGGGCCAGAGGGTTATCGCTATGTCCGGGTCGTATGCCATGGAACGAGCAAACTCTCGCCGATATTTATTTGTGACCCGACCATGCTTCATCGGTCCATTTTATAGTGGTTCGTTGTTCAGGCTTCATGGACCCCATCCTCAGCAGGCTAATGGTAAGGGACATTCCTCCTGTACCCAAGGATGTGGTGGAGGCGTTCGAGACCGGGACGATAACGCATGTCCCGATAGAGGAGAGGTCGAGGATCCTGACCAATCCCTCCCTGAGGATGGAGAACGGGATCCACGAGAACATCGACGGGACCGTCCAGGTCGCTGTCTCCTGTTACATGGAAGGGGTCACCCTCGAGATGATTGAGTGGTGGAGGTGGTGGTTCCCAGGGGACTCGGACCGCTTCCGCGCATGGCTCCCGGACAGCAACATCCGTCTCACATATTCCGAGGAGGATGCGGACTATTTCCGCTCCCCCTATTTCCCAGGGTTCCGTCCCGTGACCCTCTATCCGGAGCAGGTGGTCGGGGACATCCCGATGCCGTTCAGGATAGACATGTATCCTCCGGACGAGTTCGGGTTCACCGATGATGTCATCGCCTCAGCAGGGGATCCGCTGGTCTACTGCTGCAGGCTCGGTGCGAAGAAGGGACGGATAATGTACAGCTGGTTCGTCTACATGTTCTTCCCCGAAGGGGACGGTTGCCGCTTCTCCGCCAGGTTCTGGGTGGGGAGCCCCGAGGGCAACAGGTTCCTCAAGATCCTCCTCCTGAACCGCAGGAGGATGTCGGCTCTCGGGATCGGATGCTACAGGGAGTACACCTCGCTTCCGGGGGTGCTGCCGGAGCTGTACGCCATCTACGGTGGCAAGGTCTAGAGGATCTCCTCGGAACATATCATTGGGAAAAAATGGGGCCGGGCCCCGTAGGGTCCGGTAAATGGTTTGATCTACAGTGATTACTCAAGCAGGACCGCGTTGATTGCGCCATCCTGTCCGGGCCTGGACGTGACGATGGCGTCTCCGATCTCGGTAGTGATGGTTGCCCCTTTGTTCATGATGTTACGCTGAACGTAGTTGGGGTCAGCCGGGTTGGACTTGACGGTCAGGATCTTGACTTTCTTGACCGTGTTGGTCTTCTTGTCGACCACGTTGGCGTACTGGGCGCTGAGCATTCCAACCTTGACACTTCCGCCGGCTCCGCGATACTGCTTGAGGGACTGCTCACCGATTCTGGTGAACTGCTTCTCTCTGCCGATCTCGAATTTCCTCTTGCCCTTGTTGGCGACGAGCCTGCCGCCTGTGGGCTTCCTGTTGGATTTACCCTGCCAAAGTGCCATTGTAATCAGAGCAGGCTAATCTTGGTTCCATATTTAAAGGTTAGGCCTTGGTAAAAGGGGGCGGAGGGCTCCGGACGTGCTCCCGGAGCCTGTCTCGCCCGAAGGCGATGCGACCATGTCATGCGGTGGCGGGGCCGATCATCTCGACCTCGACCTTCCCGTCGTCGATGTCGACGACTGCGCAGTATCCCTCCCTGGCGGGGCCGGGGTTGACGAAGGTGGTGCCGTCGATCACCTTGCATCCGATGGCCTCGTGGATGTGTCCGGAGAGCGCCAGGATGGGGTGGTACTCGTCGACGATCCTCTTCACGGCGGGGCTCCCGACGTTGGCTCCGGAGGGGATCTCGTCCAGGATCCCGAATGAGGGCACGTGCGTCATGAGGATCATACCCTCGGACGCGTTCTTCTTCAGACCGTCGTAGAGGGCGTCCTCCTCGAGTTCGAATGCGGTGTGGAATATGGTGATGTTGGATCCGCCGAGGCCGACCAGCCTGTATCCGCCGATGTCCGCGGCCTTCCCATGCATGTCAACGGCCACGCCTCCGATCTTCTGGGGCATGTCCAGGGGGTCGCAGTTCCCGGGGATGACGTAGACCTTCGAGCGGATCTTCGAGATGATCTCGGCGGCCTGTTCTCCGGTGCCGAAGTCGGTGACGTCGCCCAGGAAGAGGACGAACTCCGCACCGCTCCTCTCTATCTCCGCGTTGAAGCGGTCGATCATGGATGCGTTCTGGTGAAGGTCAGTGATGACGAGGAATCTCATGGGACCCGAATCGGCTCCCGTCTACTTCTATCTATCACGGGCTCATGTGCGGGTGGTGGCGACGGGCCCGTTGTCCAGGAAGCCTCCCACGATGAGGTCGTACATGAGCCTCCTGTTCCTTCTGTACGTGGCCATGATCCCCTCTGCCCTGTGCACGCACTCCTCCTCGTAGGGGCTCAGCCCCTCCGTCGACACAGGCAGCGGATCGTCCGAGTCGGGGTTGGCGCTCATCACCGCCCTCACGGCGTCCCTGCATCCGTCAGACATGTACGGCACCGCCTTGTACAGCGATGAGCACTGGATGGAGAGGGAGTCCTGCCTCATGAGGAACTTCCTGGCCACGGGGTCGTCCTCGCGGTCTGCGTTGATCAGCATCTTCTGGGAGATGTTTGCGGATATGATGGCCAGTCCGGCCTCCTCCTCGGCGTCGGGCCTCCCGTCGAGGATGTCGCGTATGTTCTGGATCCTCTCCAGGCCGATCCTCAGGGACCTGACGGCCAGCTCGATGTTCTCGTCCCTGATGCGGTACGGCAGGACGACGCGGTTGGCAATGGTCCCAACCACGATCCCAGCGAAGGTGAACGCCACGCGGTCCGTGACGATGGACGACTCCGGCGAGGCCACGGTCATCGAGGACACGATCATCACGAGCAGGGTGTAGAAGAACAGTTTGCGGTCGTAGCGGTCATCGCCGTCCAGCAGTATGTAGGCGTAGGCTGCCACGAGCCCGACCGTCATGAGCGCGAATGTGTTGTCGCCGGACAGCAGGACCGCCGCGCCGAACACCAGCGCACCCATCACGGTCCCGGTGAGACGCATCGCGGACCTTCTCCACGAGTCCTCCAGGAACGGGACTATGACGGCGACGACGGTGAACAGCAGGACCTGGGCGTTCTCCCAGGCCCAATACTCCCAGGCGAACGCCACCAGGGCGAAGATCAGGGCCATGCGAACCGCGAACGTGAATCTGGCGGAGTCGCGGTTTGCCTCCTGCTCCACGACCTTGATCAGGGTGGCGATGTCGAACGACCGCCAGTCGCCGTAGGTGCTGTCGTCCCCTCCGGACTCGAGCGTGGAGAGTTCGCGGGACACGTCCCTGAGGACCATGTCCGTCCCGGCCGCCGCTCCGGGGTTGGAGCCCAGGTAGGACTCGATCTCGGCGGATACCTCCGCGGCCGTCATCTCGCCGCTCTCGTGCGCTCTGATGGCGTCGGTGACCGCGCGGAGGTTCGCGAGGGCCTGCGGCGACCAGGACCCGCGGCACACGATTCTGCCGAGGTCGGCAAGCGAGACCACCAGGTCGAGGACCGTGCGGTCGTTGGGGGTGGTGAAGAAGTGGCTCTTCAACCTGTCGTACATGTCCCTGCTGAGTCCGGAGGCCAGCCTGTCTATGTCCGCATGGTCCGGATGCCCTCCGTCGAGGACGTCGGAGGCGCACCCGTCTATCCCGTCGCACATCGCCACGATCCCGTTGTGGCTGGTGCGGTCGCGACTCCCGCGGTTCACCAGGACGTTCAGCCCGACGATGAACACGGCGCTGACCGCCAGCACGAGGATGCGGTCCGGCATCTGGTCAAGGGTGATCGGCAGGGTCACCATGGTCGCGTAGAACAGCAGCAGGGGGAAGTGCATCGGGGAGCGCAGGTCCTGCATCGAGAGGAACACGATCAGGAACACCACGATGAAGTTCACGAAGAGGCCCAGGTACGGGTTCAGCGACGCCAGGTAGGCGCCGATCCCCATCATGACCATGAACGCCATGATGCTCCCGAGGTTCGAGAAGGGCCTGACTGACAGGTCCTTGGACAGCATGATCAGCGCGGACGTCGCTATGGTGACGCCTACCACGGCGTATCCCGTGCCGAACAGAATGATGAACACGACCATGAAGACGCACATGATCAGGAACATCGCGGTCTTACCGCGGAGGGTCCTGCCGTCCATGGTCCCATCATGGGGTGCTCGGATATAATCCTCGGCGGGAACCCTCGTCGGGATTCAGGGGCTTCCTCAGGTCCACGCGCAGGTAGTTCTTCCCGACGCGGCCTGTCTCCACGTACCCCTTCCTGCGGTAGAGGGACAGCGCGCCGGAGTTCTTGCCGTTGGCGTCCAGATGGATCGACGATGCCCCGCGCTCCCTGGCGATGGCCTCCACCATGTCCATGGCCGCGGATCCTATCCCGCGGTCGCGGAAGCCGTCGAAGACGTACAGCTTGCTGAGGTGCATGCTGTCGCCCTCCATGACGAAGCCGACGTATCCGACGCGGGCCCCGTCCGAGACGATGTACGCGTAGCTCATGCCCTCCAACATCTGCCTCCTTATGGCCTCCGGGGACTGGTTCTCGTCCAGGAACTCCCTGACGACATCCTCCCTCTCGTAGGTGTACACCTCCATGAACACCCTGTAGGCGATTCCGGACAGCTCGTCCGCCCCGTCGGGGCCGATCCACTCGAAGGAGATGCCAACCATGGACGGTGGATGGAGGATGCGACGATAACCTTGACGGGTGATCGATGCCCCATCGATCGATGTTCTTCGGGTATTTACGGCGCGGACATAGTGTACTATTTAAAGATAACCTGGAAGGAACCGCAGGGGAAGGTCACCGTACGCAGGACACGCGTGATTGCCGCTGTTGCTCCACATGTGGCGGCATCGGACGTCTGCCTTACCGTGAACGTAGCTTCCGACGCGAGTCTTAATTAATTCTATTCCGCGATTCTTCCTGCGAGGTATGCCGATGATCCGTGGTTTGTATCTTGTGGACAGGAGGCGCAGAACCGTCGATGAGGAGGTCGGACTCTTACGTAAGGCCATGGACGTAGATCTGCAACCGATGATTTTCGACAACGTGATCCCCACCGTCGGTTCTGACGACGGGGACGGGATCCTGCTCGCCAGCGGGGAGCGCATCCCCGATCCGGACGTCGTGATCACAAGGGCGTTTGGGCTCTCGGACTCCGAATCGTATCATCTGAAGGCCGTGCTCCGCATGCTGGAGGGGAAGGGTGCGCTTTGCATCAACCCCGCGGAGTGCAAGGACATCACATCCGACAAGCTGAGGACGTTCCAGGTCGCCAGCCAGGTGATCCCGGAGATACCCATCCCCAGGACGATGCTCGTGACCCCGGAGGTGGGCGCGGAGCAGATCGCCGAATATACAGGGTACCCGGTGGTGCTGAAGACCCTCCATGGCGAGGGCGGCGACGGGGTGTTCCTGGTTGACTCGGAGCCGGAGCTCAAGAGGATGATCTCGCTGTTCAGGGCTTTCAAGCCCGGCGACCAGATGATAGCTCAGCAGGCGATCATGTCGTCGAAGGGAAGGGACATGCGCGTCATGGTGTCCGGGAACGGCTTCATCGGGGCCTTCATGCGCAACAACCCCAGCGGATTCAAGTCCAACGTCCATCAGGGCGGGCGCGTCGAGGACTACGATCCCCCTGAACACGTGAAGGAGGCAGCGGTGAAGTTCGCCCGGGCCATAGGCATGGTGATCGGAGGAGTAGACTTCCTTTTCGGGGAGAAGGAGGGCGAGTTCTATCTCTGCGAGGCCAACTCCTCCATCGGGATGTCGATGGAGACCTTCAACGAGGTCCGCTCGACCATCGATGCCATCATGCAGAGGGCTGACAGAGGTCCGGAGGGGAAGAGTTGAGGCCGTACCAGGAGCTGCTGTCGGGCGACGGGAAGGCGACCGCCTCGACCTGGGCCAGGATGCGCTCGGACTGCAGGGGGACCCAGGAATCCGTCCTGATGTCCATATTGGAAGCGGCATCCCACAGCGAGTTCGGCAGGAGCCACGGCTTCTCCGGGATAACCACGATCGAGGGTTTCAGGGAAGCCGTGCCGATCAGTGAGTATTCTGATTTCAGCGGATACATCGACCGCATGGCCGCCGGCGAGACGGACATGCTCTTCGACGGGGCCACCGAGTACTTCATCTCAACGTCCGGCACCACGGGCAAGTCGAAGCTGATCCCGGAGTCCGCCGCCGGGAAGGAGGCCAAGGAGGCGGTGAACAAGGTCAGGAACGCGGCCATGACGCGGGCCATTACGGAGGCCATACTGGGATCGCCGTCCGCGATGGCGATGATGGCGTCCAAGGGTCTGGACCTCAAGGGGTCCGGGGTCGCCGACATGGCCGGCAAGTTCCATTTCTATTCGGTGACGTCGGCGATGGCCGGCAGGACCACCGAGGGCGGCATCGAGATCGGGTACGCGTCCGGGAAGACCTTCGACGGCTCGGAGTTCAGCGGGATGCTGGCGTACCCCAAGGAGCTGATGGGCCTACAGGACGGCGAAGCCGCGATGTACCTCACGATGCTGTTCGCTCTGAGGTACGACGACGTGATCATAGTTACGTCCAACAACGCCGCCAGGTTCTACGCGAGGGTCGTCCACGCCCAGGAGAACGTCGAGCGGATCATAGAGGACATGCGCAACGGGACGATCGACCCGGGTCTCGTCCTGACCGATGAGGAGAGGAGGATGGCCGAGGGGTACATGGTCCCGGACCCGGAGAGGGCGGACCAGCTCCAGGCGATCCTCGACTCTGGGCGTGAGAACTTCACACCCCGCAACTACTGGCCCAACCTCCTGGCCGCCAGGTTCTGGCTGTCCGGATCGGTCGGGGTCAACGTGCCCCGCGTGAAGCCGCTGCTCCCAGAGGGGACGGTCCTGTTCGACATGGGGTACGGGGCCAGCGAGGCGAGGATAAACATACCCAGGACCCCCGGGTCCGGGAGCGGGACGCTAGCCACCTTCTCCGCTTTCTACGAGTTCATCCCCGTGGGAGGGGACGAGGTGCTGACGGCGGACCAGCTCGAGGCTGGAGGGCAGTACGAGCTGATTGTGACGAACTACTCGGGCCTGTACCGCTACCGCCTGAACGACATAATCGTCGTCCGTGGGTTCGACGGCGACACCCCCGACATCGAGTTCCTGACGAAGTCCAGGGAGATCCTGAACATAGCGCAGGAGAAGGTCCCGGCGTCCGGCGTTCTGGAGTGCGTCGGGAGGATGGCGGCCGAACTCGGATTCGGGGTCCGCCAGGCCCAGGTCAGGGAGAACCTCGAGGCCCAGGCCTACGACGTGTATATAGAGCCGGAGGGTCGGACGGACGTCCCCACCGCGGAGATGTCCGAGCGTCTCGACGGACTGCTGAGGGGGAGCTACGACCTGTACGACAGGAACCGCATGTTCGGCTCGCTGAACGGGCCGATCGTGACGATCATGAGGGACGGGTGGCAGGAGAGCATGTTCGCGGAGCGCGAGGCCCAGGGCGCCCCCAGGTCCCAGATAAAGCTGGACGCCAGGGCGATGTCGGTCCCCGACGAGAGGTGGGTGCTGAGGATATGACGTCCCGGGAAGGCTGAGGGGACGATGCCGGCCGGTCGCTGGAAGGTGATGCGTTGAGGATATTCTTGAAGGACTACGTCCTCCCGTATTGGAAGCACATACTCGTGCTGACGGTGTTCATCATAATGCAGGTCTACCTGCAGATGATGGTGCTGTCGGAGACCCATTCCATCCTCAACTCAGGGGTGGCGGCCCAGGACATGGGCTACATCGAGAGGGCCGGGATCAAGATGCTGGCACTCACGCTGCTCTACGGGGCGTCCATCGTGGTGGTGTCCTATCTGAGCGCATACCTAAGCGCCAGCGTCACATGCGACGTCCGCAGAGACCTCTTCAGGAGGATCATGTCCTTCTCGCAGAAGGACTTCTCCAGGTTCGGCGGGTCCACGCTCATGACACGTCTCACGGCGGACACCACGCGCATCCAGATCTTCATGCTGAACGCCCTCAGGAACGCGCTCCTGGTCCCCGTGGCGATCGTGGCGATCATCATAGCCACGGCGATGATCAACGCCGTCCTGTGCGCGCTCCTGGTCACCGCGTTCGCGGTGACGATAACGTTCATGGTGGTGAGGAGCCGCCAGAGCATGCCGATGTTCAACGAGGTCCAGGAGGAGCTGGACGGACTGAACACCCTGGTGAGGGAGAAGGCGGAGGGCGCACGCACCATCAGGGCATTCGGCAGGCAGAGGTACGAGACCGAGAGGTTCGCCGAACTGAACGAGGAGTACCGCGAGGACTCCAAGAACGCCGCGCTCAAGATATGCTACCTTACGCCGCTGGCTCTCCTGGTGATGAACCTCGTCGTCCTGCTGATGTACTACATCGGGTCGGTCGAGCTCCAGGAGAGGATCATCGGGATCTCCGACATGATCCTGTTCTTCCAGTACGTCACCTACTTCATCAGCTGTCTGGCCATAGTGCCGTTCATAGTCACGACCCTTCCGAAGACCATCGTGTCCACGGCGAGGCTGGAGGAGGTCCTGAGCTACGAGCCGTCCGTGGTCAACGACCCCAAGGGGATCCCGGCGGTAGGGGACACGGATTCCGACATAGTGTTCGACGGAGTCTCCTTCGGGTACGCCGGGGCCGCCAAGGATGCGGTGTCCGACGTCACCGTCAGGGTCGGGAGGGGGATGACCACCGCGATCATCGGCCCCACAGGTTCTGGGAAGAGCACCCTCGTCCAGATGATACCGAGGTTCTTCGATCCGACGTCCGGGACGGTGATGTACCGTGGTGCGGACATCCGCGACATGGACGTCCGCGAGCTGAGGTCCAGGGTCGCATACGCCAGCCAGAGGACCATGGTCATGGCCGACACGGTGTACGCGAACATAGCCATGGGGACCGACGTCACCAGGGAGGAGGCCGAGGAGGCCTGCAGGCTGACGCTGTTCTCCGAGGTCCTGGACAGGATGCCGGACGGGCTGGACACCAAGATGTCCCGTGGCGGGATGAACGTCTCGGGTGGCCAGAAGCAGAGGCTGTCGCTGGCGAGGACGATCTGCAAGGATGCGGACATCTACGTGTTCGACGACTGCTTCTCCGCGCTGGATGCCAACACCGAGAGGACGGTCAGGAGGAACATCATGGAGCGTCTCCGCGGGAAGACCGTCGTCATGGTGGCGCAGAAGATCAACACCATCCGCGACGCGGACAGCATAGTCGTCATGGACAAGGGGCGGGTGGTCATGCAGGGCACCCACGAGGAGCTCCTGGAGTCATGCGGGCTGTACCGCGAGATATACGAGACCCAGTCCTACGGGGAGGGGGAGTGACATGGCGGAAGGAAGGAAGCGCTCCACCCTCGCCGTGCTGAGAAGGGTCGGGGGATACATAAGCGAGGACAGGCGCCTCGCCTACGCCTCCGTGATTGCACTGGTTGCCGGGAGCTTCGCCCTGGCGATCGCCCCGTCCATGGCCGGCGACGCCATAGACATGCTCTCGGAGTACGTGGCGTCCGGATACACGGGTCTGGATGTGTCGGCGTTCGTCGGGCTGCTCCTCGTGATAGCGGCGCTGTACGTGTTCGGCAACGGGGCGACGATGTTCTCCAACAGGAACATGGTCGTGGTCTCCAGGAACGCCGCCAAGAAGATGAGGCGGAACCTCCACAACAAGCTCAACAGAGTGCCCATTAGCTTCCTGGACTCCCATTCGTCGGGCGACATCTCCTCGCGCCTGACCAACGACCTCACCACGGCGGAGACACTCCTGGAGACGGATCTGCTGACGCTCGTGGTCCAGGTCCTGCTGATCGTGCTGATCCTCATCATGATGCTGGTGGTCAACCCGGTACTGGCGCTGGTGTACGTCGTGCTGATGCCCGTGTCGTTCGTCACGATAAGGTTCATCACCGGACGCACGAAGCGCGGGTTCAGGCTGCAGCAGAGCACAGTAGGGGAGCTCAACGGGTACATGGGGGATGTGATCGGCAACCATCTGCTGGTCAAATCCTACAACATGGAGTCGGCGTCCGAGGAGAGGTTCGAGGAGATCAACAAGAGGTTCCACAAGGCCTACGTCAAGTCCAAGTTCGCATCGGGGTTCATACTGCCGGTGACGCTGATGATCAACAACATCGGCTACATCTGCGTCTCGATCTTCGGTGCGTACATGATCCTGCAGGGCGACCTCACGCTGGGAGGCTTCACCGCGTTCCTCCTGTACGGGCAGATGCTCAGCAGCCCGCTGCAGTCCGCATCCTCGTCCATGAACCAGGTCCAGTCCGGATTGGCGGCGGCGGAGAGGCTCTTCGACATCCTCGATGCCGAGGAGGAGCCGGACGAGAGCGGCCTCAGGGGCCTGGACGTGTCCAAGGTCCGTGGCAGGGTCGCGTTCGACGACGTGACCTTCGGATACACCCCGGACAGGACGCTCTTCGAGCACGTGTCGTTCGAGGTGGAGCCCGGGACCGTCACGGCCATAGTCGGGCCGTCCGGTGCGGGGAAGACCACGATCATCAACCTCCTGATGAGGTTCTACGAGGTGAACGGCGGGAGGATTCTCCTCGACGGCGAGGACACCAGGGAGATCAACCGCGACGAGCTCAGGAAGGCGTTCGGGATGGTCCTGCAGGACTCATGGGTCTTCGACGGTACGGTGGCGGAAAACATCTCCTACGGGAAGGAGGGCGCCACCAGGGAGGATGTGGTCAAGGCGGCGGAGACCGTCGGATGCGACACGTTCATCCACGTAATGCCGGACGGCTACGACACGTACATCAGCGAGGAGAACTCCCAGCTGTCCGTGGGCGAGAAGCAGCTCCTGGTGCTGGCCAGGGCGGTCCTGGCGGATCCCAAGATCCTCATCCTGGACGAGGCCACGTCAAACATGGACACCAGGACCGAGGCCATGGTGACACACGCCATGGAGTCCATGATGGAGGGGAGGACGACATTCGTGATTGCCCACAGGCTCTTCACCATCCGCAACGCGGACAAGATCATATTCATGAAGGACGGGGACATCAAGGAGGTGGGCTCCCACGAGGAGCTCATGGATCTGGACGGCCTGTATGCGGAGATGTATCGCAGCCTGTCATCGGTATGATGCCAGGCGATGGCATCACAGGGGTCTGTTGCGTTGTCGGGCCACTGTGTCCCGTTCAAGAGGCGATCGGGGTCTCGGTGAACCGACAGGATGGCGTGACGGCCTCCGTCGAGTCCCTTCCGAGGACTGTCTGGGGATTGCAGCCGGCGTCTCGTGCTAGGTCCGCATCCGATGTCTGGGATAAGATGCTCGCCAAATTTGTTCATGAGCATCACTCGGAATGATTGGTTCCGGAATGGTTCCGAACCATTCAATCAGGGTAATCCATCGAGTTGATGGTGACGGCGTAGAGAATGAGGCTGTGGAGTCCAAGGAGAGCATATCCCAATCGAATAAAGGGATCCTGCCACCATGCCAATGCTGAACAGGCGTAACCACGGGACTCTGTACATCGGTTTCGATGACAAGGGGGATGTCATCGGGTCGATGGGGTCCAATACGGATGAGGAGATCAGAAACAAGATCCCGGCACTAAACAATTGAAGCCGAAGTCAGAATAGAAATGGCGTGGAGAGGGGTCCACCGAACCTTCCCACGGCCAGACGATAAGGATGCGGTCTTCAATCCGTCACTCTCCGTCGTTCAACGTAGTGGCGGTCTCGAGGATGGCCCTCTCGGACCTCTGGCGGGCGTAGTAGCGCTCGGTGGTCTTGGTGGAGCTGTGGCCCATGTTGACGGAGACGTTCTCGATGGAGACGCCCCTGTCCTTCAGGTACTGGCCGTATGAACGGCGGCACATGCGGCCGTCGAATTCGATCCCGCAGAGCTTCTCCGCATTGTTGCGGATCTGGCGGATGGTCTTGTCCGTCAGCTTCCTGAAATCCGAGTGCGAGAAGAAGACGTAATCCGATGATGCACCGCACTGGTCGAGGTAGTCCTGGCGGACGCGTAGGTAGCGGCGGATCACCGGCACGAACTTCGGGATGATGAAGACCTCTCTGGGCTCCCCGTATGTGTCGATGCCCTTCACCACCTCGAGGAATATGGTGGAGCACCTGTCGTCGATGGTGATGTTGGACACCTTGGCGTTCACAGCTTCCACAGTACGTAGCCCGGACCCGGTGTACAATGCGAAGAGGGCGAAAGCGCGGAGCCCCCAGAAGTCTCCGTCGGACAGGCCCTCTGCTGTGGTCAGTATGTGGTCGATGTCCGATGTGGTCAGCACCGGGAGGCGGCGGGTGCTCTTCCTCGCGGAGAGCGCGGGGCACCTGGCCTTGTAGTCGTCGATGCACCTGTTCCCGTAGTAGGAGCAGAGCTTGTCCAGGTCGATGAAGTCCTTCTTGATGGAGTCGTTGCAGACGTGCCCGCCGTTGACCAGGCGGGTCCTGAGGAACTCGTGGTAGACGGAGATGTCGTCCACCGTGAGGTACTTCGGCGATGTGGTGGAGATCCTGCCCTCCGTCCTGAGCTGGTTGAGGTCCCTCTCCATGCGGTTGTAGCGCCTCTCCATGACCTCCAGGGTGGATGCTGCGCGGTTGCCCCTGTACTTGGACATGACCTCGTTGACGCATTCGCGGAAGGGGTAGCGGCTCATGCCCGTCACTCGATTCCTGCCTCGGAGAGGCATCTGTCCTCGAGCCCGAAGAAGAAGGATTGGAGCTCGAGGAACTTTCCGATTTCGTCCCCACGGAGGGATGTGATGTTGAAGTTGCGCAGCATCTCCGCCATGCAGCAGATGTCGATGATGCGGGAGAACTGGGAGTAGGGGATCCTGGGATCCATGCGGCCCCCGCTCTGCTGGTGGCGGAGGCCTGCTATCACCTCCGGGTAATCGGTTTGGTCGGCGACAGTTAAGCCCGCGAGCTTGGCCGTCGTGCATTCTAACATCGCATGCTTCCAGAAAGCAGGTCTTCCTCTCATCTTTGCTCCTCCCGTAATTCCCGTTTTTGGGTATTTACCAAATCAGGGAAACAAATATTTAAAATTTCGCAGGAAATCCCCAGAAACGGGTAAAATGCAGTTTCTGGGTTCAGTCAGATTGGACGGTTCCAAGCGCATAACGCTGATCAAGGAGGTCGCGGACATCCTCGAGCTCGGGCCCCAGGACCACGTGATGTTCTACATCGACAACGGCGAGGTCATCCTCAGAAGGGTTCTTCCGGAGAGCAGCAAGGGCGGCATCCGCTACAACAACGACAGCTTCTGGGAGTGGGCCAGGAAGAGGCAGATCGAGATCGGCATGATGGAGCCGGAGCAGGCGGAGGTCGCCCAGGCGGAGCTCAATGACAAGATCGAATCGGTGAGGGATCTGGAAGAGGAGATGCGCAGGCTGGATCCAGATGGTGCCCGCCCATGACGGGGCTCATCGTGATCGACGAGTCAGGCGATCTCGGGTCCGGCGGCAGCAAGTACTTCGCGATGGCGGCGTTGATAATCTTCAGGACCCGTCATCTGAAGTCGGCGTACAAGCTCCTGCCCAAGGACTACGAGCGCAAGTGGTACGACTCGACGCCCGAGGAGAGGGACGAGATCCTGGATGCGATGGCCGAATGCCAGTTCAGGGCGGTCGTCTGTGCCATCAACAAGAACGATCCGGATTCCAAGCAGTACGTCTACGGGAACGAGCTCTACGCCATGATGCTCCGTCAGGTCCTCAAGGACGCGTTCTCCGTACGTCCGTGCAACGACCTCAACGTCTATGTGGACAGCAGCAGGTTCATCACGCAGGTGGACGTCCGTAAGATGATTTTCGAGGAGGCATCGCTGGCGGGAGCGAACGTTCTGGACTGCGGCAAGAAGGTCTCGTCGCAGACGCCGTGCCTCCAACTGGTGGACTACGTCGCCGGAGGAACCAGGGCCAAATACGAGGACGGAGACGACAGCCTTTCCAAACTGGACAAGAAGATATCCATAGCCCGTAGGTACTAAGGGCCACCCAACGGCAACCGACACTACGGGTCTTATCTGGATAATGATAGTAGTTCTTGGTCCTATTTAAATAGTTGTTTATCAGCGAGGAGTCTTTCTACAGCGTACGTTCGTATACCAGAGAAGCCAGACAAGGATCAGCAGGAAGATGATCATGTAGATTACGAACAGTCCCGCATTGAAGTCCAGAATCAGCAGAGGCATCATCGAGCAGTAGAACATGAACAGGCCCACAGCCCTTCCGACCCTCTTCAGATTGTACTCCCGCCGCTCCGATTCGGTCATGGGGTTGACCCCTGCGACCAATCCGATGGCATGACCTGTCACCAGAACTATCCCGATAATCAGGAAGAACAGAAAGAGTCCTCCAAGGAGGATGTAGTTGCCGATATCCGAGATCATGTAGCGACCAATCCGACCAGGATTATAGTCGAGGCGAACACCATCGTAATGGCGACCATCGTGCCTTCTTCCATGATGGTAAATCAGCAGGACCGTTATTAAGATCCATGAGGCTGAAATGCGACCCATAACCTAAGAGCGATGTGTTCAGATGGTTGATATGTATCAAGTGCTGTCAGGCCAATGTCGAAGGAGGAGATGAGGCCTTGGAGATCATCAGAGAGAAGGTATCCGTTGCCCGCAGGTACTAAGGGCCGAATTCACGACCAACCTGCGGGTCTTATCAGGATGTTTGGTATTCTGTTTCTTTACAATTTAAAGGTTTTTCAATAGAGGTACAGTCTTGTTCCCCTCAGGTGAATATACAGGGCTGTCGTCACAATCAGCACGATCATCGCTGTCGCGCCTATCACGATGTCAGGCATCGGGCTCATGCCGGATACTACCAGTGGGACGATCACTGACGCCAGGCCTATCCCCATGGACCCCAGCATGGACACGGAGCCACCCTTCACAGCATAGTATTCGTTGCTCCAGTCATACCTCGGGTAACGTACGTTCATTACCATCCCCAGAGCAGGGGTGAACAGGGCGTATGAAGTTGGTACCGCGACAAGCAGGACGAGGTCCATGCCCGATATCCCCAGACCGGCGGCAAGCATCGCGACGCTCAAGAGTTCCAGAGGGATGACGATCGTGATGTTGACGAGGATTTTCGAGAGGAAGATGTCCCATGGCCTCAGAGGCGACGAACCCAAGATCCAGCGGGTATCACCCTCCATGGACAGAGACACGGACGTTGTGCAGGATAGTGCGACGAAGAATGAGACAAATAACGGCATAGCCGTCGTCAGCAGCGGCATGAGCTGTCCGAGTTCGGAGGAGTCAAGACCGTCGGTGAAGGCGATCGTATAGGACAGCACGACCAGCAGAAGCATCCCGACAGCAGTGTTCGTGATGTAGATTCTGCTGGACACGTACCTCCTGACGTCTCTTCTGTACAGGGCGAGCAAGCGTCCGCTGGCACGGGCTTCGGTTGCGGGGGCCTTGCGGGCGGAGGAGGAATTCCTCGAGTTGAGGGTCATCAGACACTTCGATGCGGCCAGCACCACGACCGTTGCCGAGGCCAGCGAGACGATGGTCAACAGGACGATGCAAAAGGCGTCCTGATCGGTCCATCCGGCAATCCATGCGGCAGGGGGGCAGAATGCGGGTACGATGTCTCCGAAGGATGCGAACATGTCGGAGTCTCCGACCTCTCCGGACATCCAGTTCATCAGCACAGCCAGAGCGGCTACGATGGCCACCAGTGCGATGATCGAGGTTGCGCCCTTGTGAGACGATGTCGAACCGACCCGGCTGACGATGGTGCCCAGAACAGTTCCGACGGACGCAGGTATGAGTGAACCGATGAGTGTGGCGACTACGAATGCGATCACGGAACCTATGGAGTAGTGATCGGATATCGCCAGGGCTCCGATCAGTGACAGGTACAGCCCGATCGTCGCAGACACCAGATATACAGACAGGAAGCGGGACAGAGCGACATGGGTGGAACTGACTGGCATGGACATCACGAGGTCATAGTCATTGAACACGAATGCATGGGTTCCCCTGAAGAATGAGAATCCGAGAGAGGCTGTGATGGATATGAATGCGGCGATCAGTGGAATCTGATCGGCAAGCCCCATCTGGGCCAGGGTGTCCATGAACATGTATTGGAGGAATCCGAACAACGCAGCGACAAGGATCACCGATGCGAAGTAGGTCAGGGCATCGCGATTGTTGCTCTGTCTGTGGAACACTGCTCCGAGACGCAGCTCTTCGCACAGCTGTATCTTCAGGAGGGTTACGATGTCACTGCCCATCGGCCATCAGCTCCAGGAAGGCATCTTCCAGCGTGCCGTCGCCACGGACCTCATCCATGCTGCCGGATGCCACGAGCCTGCCCGACTTGATCACGGATACGGTGTCGCAGAGCCTTTCGGCTACATCCAGGACGTGGGTCGAGAAGAATACGGCACATCCCGAGTTGCACATCTCGCGCATCATCATCTTCAGAGAGTGGGTCGACTCCGGATCGAGACCGACGAACGGTTCATCGAGGATCAGGAGCTTCGGGTCGTGCGACAGGGCGCCGATGATGGCCAGTTTCTGTTTCATCCCGTGGCTGTACGAACCGATGAGGCTGCCGAGGTCATCCCGGAGACCGAACACGGAGGATAGTCTGTCGATTCTCTCGCGGCGATCCGTCTCGGAGACGCCGTATATGTCGCATACGAAGTCGAGATACTGGATTCCGGTGATGTAGTCGTAGAGGTCGGGGTTGTCCGGTATGTATGCCAGATCTTTCTTGCATTGAACAGGATCGTTCCTGATGGAGTGCCCATCGATCGTGATTTCTCCCTCATCGAAATCCATCAGTCCGACCACTGCACGCAGTGTCGTGGTCTTTCCGGCCCCGTTACGTCCTATGAACGCGTGGATTTCCCCGGGATAGACATTCAGAGAAAGGTTCGACACCGCCTTCTTGTCACCGTTGTAGGTTTTGGACAGATTCTCTATGCAGAGTATACTCTCGTTGTTCCGATTCCCACCCATGGTCATCGGTTACCATGGTATCTCGCTTCTGTATTTATTAAGTGTTAATCCAAGATTGATACTAATCATCTAATAGCGAGGTGTCACGAATGGGGAGGGGAGAGGATGAGACCGATAGTGTGGAACCTACGACCTTCGGCAGGTTCGTTCTCCCTGAGCCTCCCGATTATGTCCGCAATCTCCCTCAGAGCACTATTGATCTCCTCGTTGGTGGCAAGGATTGGGCTCATGGAGAATCCTGCATCATGGGTGAGGTCGGCGTCCGAATCGTCACAGAACTCACGGAACTGTTGTACGAAACTCAGGACGTACTGCATGAACATGGAGAAGTACATCTCGGAGGGGTTTGACCGGATGACGGATTCCATGTTGTCGAACACTCTTTTCACCGGAGCATAGGTGCGTTCCACGGTACCACGCTTCTTCACCTCGTCGACGACCTCGATCAGACCGTCGTCGGTGAGGCGTTTGAGGTGACGGTACATCGTGGCGCGGGGGATGTTCGGGCATCTGTTGTGAAGCTCGCTGGCTTTGGAACATGTGCCGCGGAGAATCTCCACGAACAGCTGGCATCTGTAAGGGTCCGATAAACAATCCACGATATGGCGGTTGAACTCATCAGCAGACTCGGTGCTCTCCATCAATCGGGAAATGGAGATGGAGTTAATTTGATTGTTCAGATGATTTCGAAGATGATGGAAGCCAAAACGTGATTCTTCTATGAGTTTTAACTCACGTATCCTCTATCAAGTCTGACCCTCGCTGCGCTCGGGTCGGTAGCCGCTGCGCGGCT
>ERZ779877.398-NODE-398-length-48824-cov-4.010642_pt1 | contig 48824 bp, 33 predicted proteins | sample MGYA00511556_ERZ779877 | MGnify/ENA primary metagenome ERZ779877 (study PRJEB29588, sample SAMEA2159338) | human gut metagenome | biome: human gut; feature: human-associated habitat; material: faeces | place: Denmark | collected 2008/2010 ... | reverse complement strand
TGAGGCTGCTGGTGAGTGTGCCCGCGCAGACGGCGGCTGCCAGCCAGCACCGCATGGGCGACCCCGGCGAAGCCGTGCCCGAGGCGGCCGACTGGGACCGCCTGACCGTGATAATGGCTTATACCGACGGCAGTCAGGTCGAGAAGAAGGTGCTGACCACCACCCTATCGAAAGAGGATTTCGAGAAATTGCCGACTTATAGCGGAAATATCAAGCTCTTGACCATTGATGCCCAGCCCGGTAAGGTGTACATCTATGGTGTGACGTATAGTAAGGATGCGGCCAATGGTCCGGCTGATGCCATCGAAAAATGTCAGAATAATGCAGCTGTTCAGGCACTTACCATTTCCAATGACTATGCGTCTGCTAATGGCGTCGTAGATTACGCCAAATTTGTGAGCGTGGCTACGGGATATTACAAAGGAACAGACGGAACCAATACCCAACCTGCTGAATTCACCATACAGGAAGGCGGTACGGGAGCTGTGGGCACTATTCCCACCATGACGCTCACCCGCCTGGCCACGAAAATTGACGTGCAGTGGGATGTGGCCGACGCTTATGACCAGGGATATACCGACATCGCGTTGAAAGACTTTATTTATCATGGCAAGGCTTACGGTCGCCTCTTCCCGGATGTAACTATCAATGACTTTACAGCCGGTGATCCTCAAGACTGGACATTTACCAACACCACACCCATCAGCCAGCGCAACGGACGGCAGTATCACTACACGTTCACCGACGGCGTGACCAAGCCGACGACCATTACTTTCCATCTTTCGGGAAAGCAGAACGGCACGAAGGAGGTTTCAAAGGACTACACCTTGAATTTCCAGAAGCCGCTGCAACCGGCTACGTGGTACAAGGTGAACGCCACCATTAGCGGCATGGAGGGAGCTACTACGGATTACACCCTTTCTAATTTTGAGTAACGGGACGCTCCCCAAGGATTGAAAAAAACACAAAAACAGACATACATTATGAAAACAAAGAGGCGAAAAATGCTAAGACTCCCGATGCTGCTCCTGGCCTTCTTCCTGGCCGGAATGGCAGCGGCGCAGAGCAAAATTTATTACGTCAGTTCGCAGGCTACGGATACCGGCGACGGCTCGTCGTGGGCCAATGCGACGACGCTTACCAAAGCCTTGGATAAGGCTGTGGCCGGCGACCAGATTTGGGTGAAGGGCTTCGAGACAGTAAATAGTGCTGACAAGTTGTACAAAGGCAGCTTCACGGTGAAGTCGGGCGTACAGCTTTACGGCGGTTTTGCGGGTACGGAAACCAAGCTGACCGACCGCGTTACGCTGGGCAAGCCTTATCAGCTGAAGTACCGCTCCGTGCTGTCGGGCGACATCGGAAAAGATGATGCGATGGATGACGTCAACCTCATCTTCCCGGCCAACACGACCCGCTTGGACAACGCCACCCATGTGCTGACGCTGAATATGGACCCTAAGTCTTCCGGCAACAACAATACGTACCCCACGGTGGTCAACGGCTTCACGATTACCGGCGGCCAGGCCGACGGCACCGATGAAAAAGGCGGTGGTATCTACGTGACGGGCAATAACACAGGCGGCGGCAACTTCCGCATTGAGCGCTGCTTCCTGTTCAACAACTACGCCACGCAGGGCGGTGCCGTTTATGTTTCTTCTGAAGTACAGAACGTCAACAACGTCGAATCGCTCATCAATCAGTGCGTCATCTACAACAACGCCGCCGGCGAGCGTGCCGCGGTGGAGAACCAGGGCGGCGGTGTCTACCTGGCCGGCGAGGCCACGGTGGTGAACACCTCCATTTTTAATAACGGGAACGGCGGCGTCCGCCTCTCCTCCGGCAGTAAGGTGGTCAACGCCACCATTGCCCGCAACACGGGTGCCGGCGTGGACTTGACAACGGCTTCGAATAGTACAAATGTGTACAACTCCATTATCTGGGGTAATACCTCTCTTTCGGCAGAGCATCAGCCGACTTTCCAGAATTCGGCCTACCATGAAGTGACGGCTGATGATAAGAACAGCAATGTTTACGTGGCCAAGGAGAACCGCGATGCAGCGGCCGGACCGATGTTTGACGCGCCGTCTGTCAAGACGAGTTACGACCGCGATTTCGATTGGTATCAGTCGGCCTATCCGCTGTGGTCATGGAACGTGCTCGAGGGCTCGGTGATGATAGACAAGGGCGATGCGAAGGCTTACAATTCCACGGCTTACGACAGTGAAGACATGGCCGGCAATCCCCGTATCAGCGGCGACCGTATCAGCGGCGACCGTATCAGTGTGGGGGCCTATGAGTATCAGTATCTGCCCGCCACGCGCATCCGCTACGTGAAACAGGGGGCCACGGGCGACGGCTCGTCGTGGGCCAACGCCTCGGGCGACCTGCAGAAGATGATTGACGAGCTGGCCGAGAGCACTCCCTCGCAAACCGGTGAGGTATGGGTGGCCGCCGGAACCTATACGCCGCAGTCGCAGCTCATCAGCGGTACGGCCTACTCGGCTTCGTTCCGCATGCGCGACGGCATCAGCGTGTACGGCGGTTTTGCGGGTACGGAGAGTTCAAAACTCGAGCGCGTCAAAAAAAGCGCCATGCCTTGGGATTTTAAGAACCCGACCGTCCTGGAGGCAGCCTATTATAGTCATGATGATTTGGCTTGGACCAATAACAAGTGGACGCTGACGAGCGACTCGCGCCACGTGGTGTGGTTTGCGCCCATGTCGGGCGGGACAGCCTTTGCCAATGTAACCACCCTTGACGGCGTCACCATTCAGGGCGGCTACGCGCAGGGCGGTACGGGGCAGGACGACTTCCTGACCGACCGCGGTGCCGGCGTATATATGGACGGCGCCAATGCCTACCTGTCCAACTGTATTGTCCGGGAAAATTATGCCACCGGCAATGGCGGCGGTGTGTACCTGAAAAACGGCCGTGTGCAGACGTCGCTGATTTACAATAACAATGCCGACGCCGACGGTGGTGCCGTGTACGTGGAAAACCGCGGCCTGGTTTACCGCTCGATGCTGACCAACAACTCGGCGCTCAATGGGGCCGGTGTGTACCTGTATAACGGTGCGGAGGCCAGTTCGGACGACCCCGACCATCCGGAATACCTGATTCTGTCCACCTGCGTCGTGTCCAACAACACCGTAAGGGGCAACGGCGCTGTGTACTGCGACAAGGGCGGCGTGCTGATGCAGAACACCATCACCAACAACGAGTGTGTGACGGCTACCGACGCCACCGATGTGAATGCTTCGCAAACGGGTGGCATCTATGTCGATGAGTACGCGCTGGTGCTGAACTCCGTGCTGTGGAACAACCAGATGCAGGGCGGCACCAACATCCCGATGTATGCCCGCAATCCGTCGGCTGCGAAGGTGCGGTTCCTTTACAACGCCATTTCGGGCGTGAACAATGCCGTGTGGAACAATACGCTGCAGGAGCAGACGCTCTCGCTGGTGGATGAGAATGCCGGAAAGCAGGACGACGGCACCAGCATCGGACCGCGATTTACGGAGCCTGCTGCCGAGATGCAATTTGACCTTGAGAGCAACTATGGCGTACAGGCCGGATGGAAAGACGGCCTCATCGGCTATTACTGGAAACCCGTAAGCGGCTCAAACCTTTGGGCACGTGGTATGGCGCTCGGTCAGCTGCCGAGTGAAGTGGTGCTCTCTCCCGAGCTGGACATCGAAGGCAAGGTCTACGCGCAGAAGCCGGCCGTGGGCGCCTTCAGTGTAGGTGCGCCCGGCATAAAGCATGCTACCGTGGGCGAATCGCTGGTGGTGTATGTCGACGTGAACTGTACGGAACCCGACCACGACGGAAGTTCATGGGCTAAGGGTTTCCGCTCGCTCAACAATGCCATCAGCTATCTGGCCGGGCTGGACGCAGATACCGTGGGAACGAAAAAACTGGTGGTGCGTGTGCTCGAGGGCGACATCTGGCCGCGTTATGCCTTCACCAACAACGACCCGAAAACGGCAACCATCACCGTTCCGGTTACGACAAGCGGACAGCCTGTTTATTTGTATGGCGGTTATCACCGTACGACGGACAACAACACCGTGATTCGTGACCCGCTAACCTACCGCTCTATCATCAATGGCAACACCGAAGGCAAGGACATTACGCAGGGCCTCTATCATTGCATCACGGTAGAGAGAGGGGCCAAGCTCGTGCTCGACGGCTTCCATGTCATCAACGGTTATGCCGCCGGCGAGGCCAGCCGTCAGTATGGCGCCGGTTTGCTGGCCCATGCCGGTTCGGAAGTTACCGTGCGTAACTGTATCTTTGAGAACAACACCGCGCAGGAAGGTGCGGCCATCGATGCCCGCGAGGCTACGCTGACGATGGAGAACTGCGTGGTGAACAACAACACCAACACCACGACAACGGCTTCCGTCATCACTGCACAATCGCTGACGATGGAGCACGTAACGGTGGCCAACAATGTCGGTGCAGCTCCGGCAAATACTAATAATCTGTATGAATCATCTTTCTCGGCAGGAAATACAGATGCAGAAGGTAATTTAAATACAACCAATAATAATACATTGTCTTTGTCAACTATCGGTGCTGACGGCGCCAAGAACTTTGCCAACCCGACAAATAAGGTCGGCGCCACCCTTGGCTTCGACACCTATCTCGGTGGTTATTCTTCGTTCCGTCCGCTGACAAGCTCGGAGAATGCCGGAAACAACATTATCAATAAGGCTTCGGCTTCTACTTTAACCACAGACATCACGGCTGTCAACGACCGTGACCTTGGCGGTGCGCCTGACCTTGGTGCCTACGAGGCGATATTGCCAAAGAAAGGATCTGTATTTTATGTTACAGAAAATGGCGCAGGTAAAATGGACGGCTCTTCTTGGGAAAATGCCATTGCAGGAAATTTAGTATATGATGTGACTAATTCTTCACTTGTAGATGGTAATGTAGATACAGAAAACTCAAAATATGCTGGCTTTTATAATTCTTCGACGTGTGTTTATGGAGAAAAGTCCGGTGCCAGTAAACTGTTCTTTGATTATCTTGATGAAGGGGACAAAAATCAGGTTAATTTCACTTTTTCTACAAATAGCAGTGGACAAATAACAGATATATCTGGTATTGAAATAAAAAATAATAGAAACGAACAATATGTAGGAGGCTTGCAATATGCAGTAGAAAGAGCAGCGGCAGTTGCTGAGGCTGACGACAATGATGCAAATATTCAAGTTTGGGTAGCAGGTGGAACTTATACTGATTGGAAAGGATTTGTTATTCGCGATAAGGTGACGGTAAAGGGTGGTTTCCCAAATGTAGGTGCGCCAGGTGAAGACGATCGTCATCCGTTATTATTTAATTATATTTCTGCCAATGAAAAAGATGCAGACTTAGACAAAACAAAGTATGAGACTATTATTCAAGTTCGTGATAGCAAGCCTTATAATAGGGAAGATAATGGAGAATATGTTGCTGCTAATGACTTGCCTTCGCGAATGAGAAAGCCGGTTTTGTTCCAGCCAGATGTATGTTTGCCTACTGTGTCGCCATCAGGTCGTGAGAGCTATACTCATGTCTATGTTTGGAGGAATAGGCGATATGTAAGTGAAGTACGTACGGACATATTATACTTTAATGGAGATGATACCCAATCCAATACATATCGATATACTACTAATGATAAAAATTATAAGGAGTACGAAGGTGCAACATGGGATGGCTTTACCATCCGTTATGGATTCTTGACGGATTATAGTGCCAATCGTGATGGTGGTGCTGGTGTTCGTATGTTCCGAGGTGTTACGTTGCAAAACTGTGTAGTCGCAGATAATTTTATCAACGGTTATAATGGTTATCTTAGTGCCGGAATGGGTGCAGGTATATATTGCGATGGTGAAAATAGTCAGATTGTGAATTGTTTCGTTCTCAATAATGTCAACATGAATCCAAACAGTTCTGGGGGTGGGGCTAATTTGATGGTAGGTACAAGTTACAACTGTGTATTTGCTAATAACTATTCATCTAAAGACGGTGGAGGCGTATTTTTGGAGAATGCTTATTTTTATAATAACACTGTTGCATTTAATACAATAAACACAGGAAATGGCGGTGGAATACGCCAATGGACAAGAGATCGTACCAGTGGACTTACCCAGGAGATGAAGTTGTATAATACAATCTTGTATGGAAACAATAAGGATGCCATCTTTAGTGAGAAATTTACAAGTGGATCTAATTGTTATATACAAACAGAACAACCTTTGAAAAATAGTTTGGGCTCTAAGATCGCAAACTCACAGATAGAAACATCTTTGGACTCTCCATTTAAATCAGATAATTCACAAGGTGAAAATAATTATAGATTGAAATCTGGTAATTGGTGCGTTAATAATGGGTTGGAGAATATAGATGGAGTAGTCCTACCGTCCACTGATGCTGATTTTACAGACCGTATTAAGGATTGTGCATTAGATGTAGGTGCTTTTGAGCTCAACAATGAAGAAAACATAAAGTATACAGAATCTAGTGGGGTTGGTACTTATTATGTTTCTCAGAATGGTGCAGGCATTCGTAGTGGACAAAATCCGGCCAATGCGGCGTGTGCAACAAAATTGCAGGCCATTCTTGCAGATGCAGGTGCAAAAGTATCTTCTGGAACTTTAACTTCGGCTGTTGTTAAAGTGGCCGGTTATGAGAATGCTTCGTTTGTGTATACGGCTAACACGTTGGCTTCAACAACTGACCCGCAGAGTTACACGTATGTTGTTCCTGAAGGGGTTACCCTTATGGGTGGATATTATGACGGCACTTACACCGATGGCGTTTACAATGAAGGCAGTGGCTGGGATGATGCTACTGACGACAATGTGCGCAATCCGATGAAGTTCCGCACCGTGTTGAGCGCGATAGCCAAGCCTTCTCAGGGTTCGACAATTACGCAGGAAGTGAATGGTTATCATACGGTGACTTTCGGCGCTTGGCCCGGAACGGCGGCTTTGACTAAGTCTGCCATGATTGATGGCGTATGGCTGGAGGATGGTAGCGCCACTTCGTTGGCCGGTGCCGGCAATCCGAATACGCGCGGTGGTGGTGCCATCGTGCCGAGTGGTGCCCATGTACGCAACTGCGTGGTGCGCAACTGTGCGGCCACTGAGGGCGGAGGCCTCTACCTTATGCCGGGGGCCACGGTGAGCGGTACGCTGATCATGGACAACAGCGCGGAGAATGGCGGTGGTGTTTATGCTGACGCTACTTCTGCAGACAATACTCTTGTCGATGCCGACAGCCGTGCGCACATCCTCTCCTCTACCATTGCCGGCAACACGGCTTTTACCAGTGGTGGCGGCTTGTATATGGAGGACGGTGCCGTGATGAATGTCAACACCGTGATTTTTGGCAACACGGCCGGTTCGGACAAGAACGTGAGCGGTGTTACCAATACGCAGTTTGCTGACAACAAGCTGAGTTCGGTGTACGGAATTGATGGCAAGACGAAATTCTATCCGTTCAACGACTGCTTCGTGGAGACGCAGGAAATGCCGTCCGATTTTGAGAATACGAGATTGGAGAGCGATTCCACGCTCTATTTCACGGGCGACTTCTATCAGCTGAAGGATTACTCACTGCTCATCAAGCACGGCTTGAAGTATGAGTATCAGACGGGTAAGACAAACCCGTCCGGGCCAAGTCCGTCAGGTTTGATGACCACCTTCAATGTAGCTTCGAGCGATATGCAGAATATTCCACGCGATCAGCATCTCGAAAATGGTGCTGAGCGCTTGGATGCCGGTGCCTTTGCCTATGAGGGCGGCATTTTGCCGACAGATCTGTTTACGCGCATTTTTGTGTCGCAGACTACTAACGTAACCTTGACAGAAGGTTCTATGAGTGACTATTTAGGCCGCTCGTTCTATACCTCTTTCTCTACGCTGGAGGATGCGTTGGGATATATCCGCTCGATGCGTGAAGATGGAAAAAATGCCGATACCCACTTCGAGATTTTGGTAGCCGGCGGAACCTATAAGCCGTCTAATGAGCGCACTACTACAGCTCCCGTTACTCACGACCAGCGTCTGTACTCGTTTGAAGTACCGCAGGGCGTTAGCATTTATGGTGGATTTAAGGGAGACGAAGATTATTCTTCTGGGGGTGTTAATTCTATACCTGCGGAGGGTGGTAAAAAAGTCGTTTCCAATATGGGTGACATCACCACAATTCTTTCTAAGCGCGACTATTCCGACTTCAATCAGAACGGCATCAACGAGCCGTGGGAGCTGGCCAATCAAACCATCCTTTCGGGGCAGATCAATGCTTCCAGTACGGCGCAGAATGCTTACCATGTAGTATTTACGAATAAGGGAAACGCTACGACTGCCAATCCTGTCGTCGTATTGGACGGCTTGACCGTGATGAACGGCGAGACGGACAATCAATTGTCTATCAGTACCGCCGAGAATGAGCAGGGCCGAGGCGGCGGAATCTACAGCAATGGCGTAACCTACACCATCAGTCGCTGCCGTCTGCTCAACAATACAGCCGTGCGTGGTGGCGCCGTCTTTGTCCGTGATGCCGACCTGAACCTTTCGGGTTGTATTTTGGCCGGAAATAAGACGGTAGATAATACAGCTCAGGAAACCAATACTTTGACAAGTAGAGGTGGTGCTGCCTATGTATCAGGCATCGGCGGTACTGCTTATTTGCGTGCTGTGAACACTTTGTGGGCAAACAATGAGTCGGCAGGAGAAGGCGGCGCTATTGGTACGAACTATGCAGGAGTAACTTCTGTTCACGACCCGTTTATTTATATTCTGAACAATACTTTTGTAAGAAATAAAGCCGCTAAGAATCCGGTGTTGTATAATCACAATGGGAAAAGCGAGCTTGTGAATACATTGATTTGGGGTAATGATGGAGCAAGTTATGATGATGCAACAAGCGTGGCTGAAATTTATAGTGTAAGTCATTGCGCCAGTGATGTGGATTATGTCAACAAGTTTGCTTCAGGAAAAGCGAACCATAATATTCTGCTTTCTATCGACAATATGGGCGACAACGGTCCGCGCTTTACCAATCCGTCCACAGTGGCCGGCGTGGCAGGAAATTCTGCTTCGAGCTTGTGGAATCCGGCCGCTATATCCGTGCTGACGGATGCAGGTGACGGGACGGAACATACCACTCTTGCATATCCTGATGAGACTGGACACAAAGATAACGCGACAACCGGCGCTTATCAGGATTGGTTCTCAGATGATGGATATTTGGGCCAAAATGGCGTGACAGAGGCCTATATTATGGGTGGAATTTATTCCCGCTATTCAGGTCCTCGTGGTGATAATAACGAAGAATTATGTAAGCCTATTGATATCGGTCTTTACGAGTATCAGTACATATCCAATTTCTCAACCATGCCGGCTATTTACGTAGCTACGCTTTCTGCCGGAAACGGTTCGGGCGATAGTTGGGCCAATGCTACCGATGACTTGCGTGGCGCTATTGTTGGTGCAGCCAATCCTACACAAACTGGTGGTGACAGAGTGATTTACGTGCGTGACGGAGATTATTCCTGGAGCCGTCTGTCCGCAGGTTCTGCCTATATATTAAATATGTCAAGAAATGATTTAAGTAAGAGCCTGACCTTGAAAGGCTCTTGTACGGGTAGTGGCGTGCAGCAGGATTTCAGCAAACCGACGGTGATCAGGAATGACGGCGCGACCACCACCTTGATGTCCGTCGCGGCCAATGCCAAGGCAGTCACCTTTGAGGGCTTTACGTTTATTAATAATACGGCATCAGGAAAAGGAATGGATGCAAGTGCCGGAACCGACGGCTCGCTGACCTTGAAGAACTGTGGATTCAGAATCAGCCCTACCGGCCTGACCATTTCTGGAAATAGTGGCAATGTGCTTATCTATAATACGCTCTTTGCCGACGGTGGTACGGGGCTGGTGGCTGACGAACACACTACGGTGGTCAATGCCACCTTTGCGCAGAACACGACAGCTCTGACGGGTACGCCGGCCGGCATATACAATTCGGTGGCCTGGAATAATGGCACGCAGAATTTGCAGACTGATGGCACCTATAATAATGTGGTCATTGCCGGCACCGTAGCTAACGACAACGTGCAGAAGGGGCCGAACTTTGTAGACCCTTCTAATAATAATAAAGAAAGTCGCGATTATCATATCCGTCCGAGCGTGAAGTTGCTGAACCAGGGCAGCAACCAGAATTATATTGACCATGTGGTTAAGGTAGTCAGTGGTGAAAATGCTACCGCAATACCGGCTACTGAGGTAGACCTTGGCAACAATGCCCGACTGGTAGACAATTCCATTGACGTTGGAGCGTATGAATACGAGGCACCGTTGCAGCCCATTGTTTACGTAAAGGCTGACCTGACGGGTACGGCGGACGGTAAGAGCTGGGAGACGGCTTTGGGTGACTTGCAGGGTGCCGTGGATTTGGCTGGCCTGTATGCGCTGAATCAGAATGCAACGGGTTACGTATTTGTGCATGGCAACTATCACGACACAGGTTCGCTGAATCTGTCGCTTGGCAATACGAAAGTGTATGGCGGCATGAATGACGAACGGAGTGATGAAGCCTTGGCAGAGAATTTCAGTAATACGGCTAAGGTGGTTGAGAACTTGCTCGGCAAGCGCAAGGGTATGCTGGAGGCCACCAGCCGCTCGTTGTTGCAGAACGTAACCCTCGGTGCCGATGCCGTAGTGGACGGTTTCGTGGTGAACGGTACGGCTGCAGTGAATAGCGGCGTGCTCTCTACTTCGGTAGTGGAGAATGATGTTAGCGGTAGCGGTGCTACTCCGGGCGTGCTTTACAACTCACTGGTGTTGGGTGATGGCACGGCGGAGCATCCGGGAAATGTCAGTGGCGTAACGGCCGTTAATGTGACGGCTACGGGTACGATTGCAGCAGGCGGCAACAACCGCGCTTCTGTAACTGAAACGAATAGCTATGTAACGACTGACTACTGGAAATATCAGCTGATGGAAACAGATGCTGATAATCTGGATAAGGGTACTGACGCTACGACGCGAACCTATATAGATAAGGTAGGTCACAGCCGCGACCTGATTGGTAATAAGCGTATCCGCAATACGGTGGACAACGGTTGCTTCGAGACTTGGAACATCACTAGCAACTATATGATTACGGCAGACGACAAGCCTGTTGGTCAGTCGGTGGTTTACGTGCGTCAGGAGCGGGAACTGCAGATTCAGAAAGCTGAGGATGGCCCTCTGGTTTACCCGGACGGCCAGTACTTCAAGCCCGGTTACCTGCTGCTGGAGCATCAAGCCGGTTTGCGCGGCAATGGCAATTACATCAGCCTGACCAACTTTGCCGTTGAGCGCAACGTAGCGGCCGGCGGTAAAGATTTGGCTGGCAATGATTTGGCTGGCAATGATTTGGCCGTCATGCCGTTTAAAGTAACGGATGTTACTGTTACTCCGGATGCGGGCTACAGCCTGAAGCGTTACAACGGCAGTACGCGTGCAGCTTATTACTTTACTTTCGACAGTACGAATGGTAACGCATGGACTGACGGTATGGCATGGACTGACCAAGATTTTGCAAATAGAGGAGAAACCGAAGGCTTCCTGATTGAAAATACTTCGGCCCACGATATAAAGGTTCGCTTCAGCGGAACATCCTATACCGAGGGTGGCGAGGACAAGAGCGTCGTGCTGATGAAGTATAACTTCAACGAGCCGTGGAACTCTACCTCTACCGGTGGCAACCGCTTTACGCATAAGGAGAACATGAGCTGGAACCTCTTTGGCTCGCCTTACCTCTGCGCCATGTACTATGGCGATATGGAGTATGGCCGTGTTCTCTACGGCTATACGGCCGATATGTATAAGACGGTCAATATGTATAAGACGGTCAATACCGCCAACGAAACCGCAGGCTACATTCCTGCCGGCGACGCCGTGTTTACGCAAACGGCTACGCTGAAGGATAACGAGACCTTTACGGTGGCTACTTCAGCCAGCCAGCAGGGCACGGCCTATGCGTCACCCGCCTGCAGCTGACGCTGAGTCCGGCCGAGGCCACCCGCGCTACGGCCGACGAGGCTCCTGCATCCGACATGCTGCAGCTGAATGCCGTGCCAGCCGACGAGGCCCGTCAGGACTTTGACCTCGGTGCCGACGGTGTGAAGTGGATGAGCACGGCCGCCGTGCCGCAGCTCTACGCCGTGCGCAGCGGCAATCGCTATTCGCTCCTCTCAGCCGTGAGCGAGGAGGGCGAGACGGCACTGGGCGTTACGGCGCCGAAGGCCGGCACTTATCAGCTGGGCATTGCCGGCAACGAGGGTTACGAAACGGTGGAACTGACCGACCATTTGACGGGGCGCACCGTTGACCTCACCGCCGCTCCCTACACCTTTACGCTGCCGGCCGACACTTGTATCGACCAGCGCTTCACGCTCCGCTTCCGCACGCTGGATGACGAGGGAGCTGACGGCGGCATCCGCATCAGGCTGCAGGACGACGGCAGCATCTGCGTGAGCGGCCTTGAGCCCGGCCAGCGCATACAGGCCTACAGCGTGGGCGGCCAGCTCGAGTGGAAGCACGTGGCCACCGAGAGCCAGTGTGTCTTCCGCCTGCAGCGCGGCGTACATGTTGTTGAGGTGCGTGAGGGTGGCACCAAGCGTGCCGTCAGCAAGCTCATGGTGCCTTAGTTGCAGTACACCCGCGGGTTGTGCACCCGCATCTCGTTTCCATAAAGAGCGGCGCGCTCCGTCCTGCCTCCGGGCAGCCGGGCGCGCCGCTCTTCGTAGGGTAGCTTCCGGCCGGTGTGGCAGGAAAGTTTTTACAAGGTGCCGTCCTGTTTCTGCGGGGCGGCACCTTGTTTTTCCGGGAAGCCGTTTTGTTTTTCCGTGTCGGCGTAAGGGGAAAAAACCGTAATACGATTGTTACCCCATCGTTACCTTGGGATAAACAAATCGACACATCAGGGCCGTAATTTTGCCTGCGAAAACAAACGATAGTTTCATTTAAATTTGAGATCTATGAGATTGAAAGGATTTATGAAAACCGGCGGGCGTTGCTTTCGGCAAGCGCAGAGCCTGCCCTATCGCAGGAATTTACCCTCGATTCCAAAAACTTTACCACGCCTTCATGGACGCGCCTGACCCGTCTGATGGCTGAGATGCAGGATGCCTCGCAGCCTTACAGCATCAACATGACCGTCAACGGCGACCCCCGCACGCAGATGGGCTTTGCCTGGTTTACGAACCCGGAGGTGAAGAGCGGAAAGGTGCAGATTGTGGCCAAGGCCGACGCCACGGCCGAGGATTTTGCCAATCCCGACCTGATTCTTGACGCCACTTCGGCCGACGTGAAGGACCTGAACTACGTGACGGCCAAGAATTACGTGGACGGTATTGAGGCCAACGCCAAGCGCTCGTACACCAGCCACAAGGCCCTGGCCACCACGCTGAAGGCCGGTACCACCTATTCCTTCCGCGTAGGCACGGAGCAGGGCTGGAGCGAAATCGGCCATTTTACCACTGCTTCCGATTCGTACAGCGCTAAAAAGGGGTATTCCTTTATCTATATGACCGACACGCAGGCACAGAATGACGAAATGTTCGACGTGTCGCAGAAAACGGCGCATGCCGCCCAGCAGTTGGTACCTGAGGCACAGTTCGTGCTGGTCAACGGTGATTTGGTGGAGACTTCGGGCGCCAACAACTCGGAGTGGGAATATGAGCAGTGGTTCGGCACGATGCAGGACATCTGGATGAACTACCCGCTGGTAGTGGCGCAGGGCAATCACGACACCAGCTCGAACAGTAACTTTACGTGGCACTTTAATACGGACACCAGTTTCAACCAGACTTCGGCCGTTACAACAACCATGGACGGAACGGTATATTCGTTTGTTTACGGCGACGCCCTGTTTATGGTCATCAACTACGAGGACTACAAGAAGGAGGGTTACTTCCAGGCCCTGGCCGACTGGATGCGCAAGCAGGTGGAGGCTCATAAAAACGTGAAATGGCGTATTGCCACCTTCCACAAAAACATGTTTACCGGCAGCAAGTCGCACCAGAGCGACAGCGACGGACGCCTGGTGCGTGAGAACATGCTGCCCGTGTTCGACGAGTTGGACATTGACCTGGCTCTGCAGGGACACGACCACATTTATGAGGTGATAGGCCCGGTCAACAACAGCCGGAAAACCCTGGTTGAAGGAGCCGTGGAAGAGGTGGAGACCGTAGAGCCCGGCGGTGTGCGCGAAAACATGACCGGCAAGCAGGGTGGCGTGTTCAACGTGAAGGAGGGTACGCTTTACTTCCTCAACAATTCGGCCGGAAAGAAAAAGTATGAGCCGCGCAACGAGCAGGCCATGATTGACGCCTATGCCGACCATCAGGTGGAAAACTACTGGGGGCTCTTTTCCGGCAAGTTCGGACAGACCGGCGAGCCTACGTTCAGCAACGTGACGGTTACGGCCGATACCATCTTTATCAGCACCTATACCGTCGATGATGCCGGCACACCTTCGCTGTTCGACTCCTTCAAGGTAATCAAGGAGGACAAGACGACCGAGGGTATGACCAGCGTGACTGCTCCGGATGTAAGGATTTATGCCGACAACGAGGCCCGCACCATTGTCATTGACGGCGTAGAGCCGGAGAGCGTGGAGGTTTATGCCGCCAATGGTGTACTGGCCCGCCGTATTCAGGGCAAGGCCGTGTCAGTCAGTACGCAGGACATGACCCGCGGGCTCTACATCGTGAAGGCCGTGAAGGGAAAGAAGAGCTATTATGGAAAAGTGGTTGTGGCCTGACCTCACCACTGTTTTCTCTACTTAGGTTAAGCAGCCCCGGGAGCGCTCTTTGCTTCCGGGGCTTTGAGGTTTAAGGGGGCGCGGTGCAAAAAAAGGAGAGGCCAGACGCAGTGTAGCGTCCGGCCTCTCTCTATGTATGCGTTTGTCTGGCGGTGCCGTGTTTTATTGAATCAGCACGCGGCAGGTTTTTTGTCCCGACTGGATGATGTAGGTGCCGGTGGGCAGCGGCTGGCCCAGGGGAACCTGCTGTCCGCTCAGGTTGTAGGCGCGGGCGGGTCCGTCGGCATAGATGGCCTTTTGGCTCACGCGGATGCCGTCGGCCTGCAGGGTCTGGCTGATGCCGTCCTCAATGGCGCCGCTGGCCGTCAGCACGAAGGCGGTGCGCCAGGTGTCATTGCCGGAAGCCGAGTTCCAGAAGTCGAGGGCACCGGTGCCCTTGTTGATGACCACGTAGCCGTTGTTGCCGGTGTAGGCGTGGAGCAGATAGTAGGTGCCGTTCTTCTCCAGTCCCCATTCGGCCGGCTGCGCTTGCAGAGCCACGGTGTTGCCGCTGCGGTAGAGGTAGCGCTGGTTGTCGGCGTTCTGAAGGGTGACGCGGCCCTGGGTTTCGGCTGCGCGGATGAGCCATTTCTGGGCGAGGGTATTGCTCTCGGCGTAGGCCTTACCGTCGCCCGAGATAAAAAAAGGCGTGTCGGCATCGCCGATGTTTTCCAGGCTCGAAATGGTAAAGTACGTGTCGGGCGAGTATCCGTCGACGGTGATGCAGGTGGCCCGGGCAGCCTCCATGGCTGCTTCGATGGCCCGTGTAGCTTCGGTGTAGCTGCTCATCTGCTCGATTTGCTCGTCGGTAGGAATGACTTTGCGGAGGGCTTCAATGGCATTCTGCTCGTATTCGCCGGCCTTGGCGGTACTGATTTGAGCCTCGTCGTAGGTGTCGGCTTCAGCCATCTGGCGGGCCTGGTTTACGAGGTTCTTGAAATTCTCGAGTCCGGGGTTACCGCTCACCAGCCAGCTGATGGGCAGGGTGACGAAGTTCATGCTGTAAGCATCGTCGCCCATGCTGTTGTCTTCGTAGTAAACGGCTACGTCGCCGTTGGCCAGGCGCTCGATGGTGGAGTAGGCCGAGCCCAGCTCGCAGATTACCTTTTTATACGGATAGGTCTTTCCGCCGTCAATGCTGGCGTAGAGCGTGACGTTCTGGCGGGAACCGGAATTACAGATGGTGTGCAGGATGATGTCGTCGGAGTAGACAAGAATGTCGGCGTTGCATGAAGCACCCCAAATCTGGCTGTTTTCGTACTGCTGGCCCCAGGTTTCGCCGCCGTCGGTGGAGAGGTTGAAACCGCGGTTGCCGCTGCGGCGGGTGGAGAGCATGACGGTGCCGTCGGGCAATTCGGCCACTTTGGCCTCGTCGCCGCCATCGTAGGCTGAGGTGGCGGATACGTTCCAGGTCAGGCCCTCGTCGTCAGAATAGAGCGTATAGTTCTGGTAGTTGCCGCTGCTGAACTTGCAGACCATGGCAAACATGACGCGGCCGTTGCGTGAGGCGTCCTGCTGGTGCTGCAGCAGAATGCCGCGGCCGGAGGTGGTGAAGCCACCCTGCAGCTGGCCCTGAACATACTGGTGGGCATAGAGTTGTGAGGTCAGGTCTTTGGGCTTGCTCCAGGTCTGTCCGCCGTCGTCGGAGTAGGTCATGTAGTAGCGTATGGGGCTGCTGTAGGACGAGCCCTGGAACTGCTTGTCGGCCGCCATGAGGCAGATGATGCGGCCGTGGGCCGTTTCAACCAGGGCAGCGTCGCCGTAACCGTAGTCGGGCGATACGGCCGGGTCGCCGGCAATGAGCTTGCCTTCGGACCAGGTCAGTCCGTTGTCGTCGGAGTGGCGTGTGATGAGGTCAATGTAGTTGGGCAGGTCGCCGTTGCTGTTGTAGCGTTTGTCGGTTACGGTGACGATGCGGCCGTTGAGGGCGTCGCCCTTTTGGTGGCGCAATACCAGCATGGCCGGGATGCGCCAGTAGTGTGAACCGTCGTCGTAGGGGTTGAAGAGCATGGTGTGCGACTTGAAGATGCGTGCCTTTCCGGTGGGGTTGCTGTTGATGTCCAACTCGCCGTCGGGCTGCTGGATGCTCTTGAGGGTAGCGTCAATCTCGTGGTCGGGCGTAGCCGTCGGTTTGAGGTCGGCAGTGATGAAGAAGCAGGTGCTGCCGGCTTCCAGTTTTTGCGGTTCGCTGAACTGCAGCTGCACGGTGTTGCCGCTGACGGTTACGGAGTCGAGCAGGGTGGCCTGTGCTTTCAGTGTGCCGTAGAAAAGGTTGGAAGTAGAGCGGTAAACCTTGATGCAGGCCAGGTCGGCGGCAGCGTCGGTAGAGCCGCTCAGGTCGATGGTCATGCCGCTTACGGACGTGCTGCCCTGGAATCCGCCTACCTGCAGGTCGGCACGCATGACGATGCGGTCGGTATTGCCCGGCGCCATGGTGAGGAAACCCTGTACGGCGTTGGCCGACTGGATGCTGACGGGGGTGTTCAGGTCGCAGCTTTCAAAGCGGAACTGGCATCCGGGGTCGGAGGTGTTGCTGCCCCCGCCGTAGCTGATGACGCGGTACTGGTCGCCCGTGCCGCCCTGGTGGAGCTGCTTCGTGCCGGAGACGATGATGTAGAGGTCGTTCTGGCCGTTGATGGCCTTGATTTGCCAGCCCGTTTGCGGCTCGGTGCTGACGGGATAGAAGGCGGGATTGATGCCAATTACCTGCGTGCGAGAGGGGTCGATGTAGACGCCTCCCGAGCGGCAGACAAGGTTGTAGGTGCCGTCGGTGCGCAGTTCCACGCGCCAGAGCTGGTCGTCGGTATACGTGAATGAGGCTGCACCGCTCAGGTAGGTGGCCGTGCCGGCACTGGTGAGGGTACGGTTTTCGCGGTTCGGGGTGAAAAGCCGGAACCACTTGGGCGCATCGGCCGTTGAGCTTTCAAAAGCCACGGCCAGCATCTGCGCCGGCCAGCCGAGCCCTATACAGCAGAGCGCGGCCAGTAGTTTGCGGTAGATGTTGTGCATAGTTTTTCTGAATTGTATTTTTTGAGGTTTATTTAGTTGTTTCCGAGTGAAAAAGGCGTTTAGCTGAAACGTGGCCGTGTGGCCTCAACAAGCCACTTGCGGGCTTCGCCCTCGTGCAGTTGGCTGATGAGCCATTGGGCCGGCGTAGGTGTGTCGGGTTCTCCCTCGCGCATCAGGCTGAAGGGCGTGCCTTCCAGTTGTTGCGTGGCGGCCAGAAAGTAGCGAGAGTCGGTCCATAGGGCCGCGTCGGTTAGGGTTACTACGGCCGTGCCTGCCGAGCCGTCGAATCCGGAAATCCATTGCCGGCACTGAAAGTGCGGCGCTACGTATTCCGAAGCGTGGTCGTCAGCCGACGAAAACAGGACGGCGGCCAGATGGTGGCTTTCCATCCATGCGCGCAGTTGGGCTACGCGCTCATTTATGGTTGTGTTCATGGTTTGAGCAAATTTGGTCATTTTGCCCTAAAGTTACAAAGATTCAGGAAAAGTAGGGTATGAAAATACAAAAAAGCAAGCCTTTCGGAAAAAGAAGGCTTGCTTTTTATGTTTAGGGTAAAATGAAAAATTCAATTAGTCGTCGTTGCGGTGCAACTTCTGTACGTAAACGGCGTGTTCTTTAGCCAAACGTTTCAGTACGGAGGGCTTGTTGAACTGCTGACGGGCGCGAAGTTCTTTTACAACACCGGTTTTTTCGAATTTTCTCTTGAATTTTTTGAGGGCGCGTTCAATGTTTTCGCCTTCTTTTACTTGTACTACGATCATTTTGTTTTGTTGTTATTTTTGTTATTACTTAATATGCATACTATCAGCGAAGTGCAAAATTACAGATTATTTTTATATCCAACAAACAAAACACTTTTTTTTTGAGCGTGAACCATTCTTTTTCAGGACTTTTGCCGGTTGTGATTCTCTTTTGTCCGTTGCGGCAGTGGTAGCGGCCGGGCTTTTTATCCCGCATTCTGTTCTGCATGAACGGTAGGCTGAATGTGCCGGTCAGTAATTTTTTTAATTTTTTTCTTGGCGGTTTCAATTATTATTCCTACCTTTGCACTCGCTTAACGGCAAAAAGGTTTGATTCGCTAGCTCAGCTGGTAGAGCACAACACTTTTAATGTTGGGGTCTTGGGTTCGAACCCCAAGCGAATCACCCAGGCGCAGCCATTCTTTCTTTTCTGAAAGTCGGCTGCGCTTTTTTTTGTGTGTATGCCTCGGGGGGCGTTGCGGCCGGAGGTGCCGCAGTCCCGGCGAGGGGGTCAGTATCCGGATTGATTGATTTTTCTCCACGATTTCTGTATGTCTTCCTTGTCAAAAGTATATATCTTGCCCAGAATGCCGAACGATACGGTCTTCTTTTCGTCGGGCAGCTGGATGCGTCCGATGCTGAAGATGGCGTAGTTTCTGACTTCCAGTTGCGAATCCAGCAGTACGTCAATCAGCTGTCCGGCGGCCAGGCTGCCCAGCACGTTCCATACGGGCAGCAGTTCCTGCGGGATGATTTCGGGCGGCTCTTCGTCCAGGGTTTCGGTAATGAGGTTTCTGATGGCTGCCTGATGGGCCTTTTTGCCCGGGCAGGTGAATACCAGTGTGAGTACGACGGCTGCCGTGAGGGTGCCGATAATGATATTTCTTTTCATGTCCGTGCGCTTTTTCTTGTGTAGGTATTTCCGGTTTTCTGCCGGTTTTTCTCGGGGGCTGTAAGGTGCGGTCGTGTCTGTCCGGTATCCCGTCTTTTGCCCACCGTTTGTATCGGTTGCAAATTTACCGTTTGCGGCTGATGTAGCCGTGTCTTTTTCCCGTTTTTTCTTTTGTTTTTTGTGCAGCGTTGCTTCCCGCAGCGGGTTCTTGCCGTTTTTTTCGGCCGGTCGGCGGGCCGTACTGAAAAAAACAGGAAAAAACACGGCCGTTTGCACTTATTTTCATAGTTTTGCACGACGTAGCTGCCGTTTCGCCTGCTTTTGGCATCCGGGCGGGGCAGCTCTTCCTTTCCGGCCCATTGCGTAAGCCGGATGTGATATTTGTGCAGATATTTATGTGTCCGGATGTTCCGGCGTCATTTACGAAACGTCTTTTTTTTAAAAAAAAGGTCCGGCCGCCCGGTGCGGCATGATTCGGGTCAGAAAAAAATTGCAGTCGTCCTATGTCAGACTATCATCATTTTTCCGTGTTTTGCGATGGCTTTGCCACCGCCTATTTCTTTATTTTTTCCTATCTCATTCTCAAGCGCCGTTCCTCTACGCGTATTCTGCGCGTGACGGGGTGGATTTTCCTCTTCTGGGGCTTTGAATGTCTCAAGGACATTGTGCTGGCCGGTCCGGGCTGTTATACCGAAACCATGCTCGACCATGTGCTCATGCTCGACGGATGGTCGGCCGTAACCTATCTGTGTTTTCTTTTTGAACTGACCAATCCCGGCTGGGTCACGTTCAGGCGCGTGGCGTGGCAGTGTGTGCCGTTCCTGCTCTTTACCGTGGCCTACTGCATCTGGCCCGTGCCGCCCGTCACCTGGGCCTATGTGGTTCTTCTGGCGGTCTATGGCGTGACCATGCTTTTGGTGGGCTACTGCTGGAAACGCAAGTACACGGCGTATATTTACAGCAACTATTCCAACGTTTCGAGCATGGATATTTCCTGGCTCAAGAATATCTATCTGCTGGGCTTCCTGAACATGTGGCTCTGGCTTGTGATTTCGCTGGTCAATGCGCCGCTCATTGATTGCGTTTATTATCTCTTCACGGTGGTGATGTGGCATCTCTCGCTGTACTACATACATACCCTCCGTCCCGTGCCCGTGGCCGACGCGGTTCCCGAAGCCGGACCGGCCGATACTCCCGACCGCAACTATTTTTTCGCCGGCCGCCTTGAGGAGCTGGTGGAAAAGGAGTGCCTTTATCTCGACCCCAACCTGACGCTGGCCGCCCTGGCCACCCGTGTGGGCACCAACCGCACCTATCTGAGCGACTACTTCTGCAACGTGCGCCATGTCATGTTCTATGACTATATCAACGGTTTGCGCATACAGAAAAAATGTGTACCCCTGATGATGCAGCATCCGGAGTACACGTTGGAGCACATTGCACAAGTAAGCGGTTTTAACTCAATGGCTACCTTTCATCGCGCCTTCAAGAAAATCATGGGGATGACTCCCGGCCGTTACCGTTCCGGCATTCAGCCTTGACCTGCGGCGCGTGCAGGTCCTGATGTAGGGTGTAAAAGTTCTTGTCGTTTTTTGTATTTTCTGTATGGCAAAGATAGCAAGCCGCTTTCATACCTGCCCCTCTTGCCGGTGGTCAAAATGTCGCAATGCGTCAATTTATACTCTCATTTAAACAATTCTGCCGCCTTTATGTCGTGCTACGCATAGACAGTCAGCTGCTTGTGCATGTACCCTTAAAATACGGTAGCCGAATTTTTTCCTGCCGTTTCTACCGAAAAAAGCACCCCTCCGGCTTGCCGTGTGTGTAATAATCCCTAACTTTGTAGTCGGTAGTCCCGCAGGGGCGGCCGTCTTTTTTTATATTCATATATACATTTCTACCATCGATGACTAACACACTTACCCGAGGCCTGCTCCTGGCGGGCGCACTGATGGGGCCGTCGGCTGCGGCGCAGGACCGTCCCAATATCATTCTGTTTCTGGTTGACGACATGGGCTGGCAGGAAACGTCGGTTCCTTTCTATCGTGAGCGCACCCCGCTCAACGACCGCTACCGCACCCCCAACATGGAGCGCATGGCGCGCATGGGTGTCAAGTTTACGCAGGCCTATGCCTGTGCCATATCCTCGCCCTCACGCTGCAGCCTGATGTCGGGCATGAATGCCGCCCGCCACCGCGTGACCAACTGGACGCTGGAGTACAACACCAAGACCGACGCGCCCAGCTCCGTCATTACCTTGCCCGACTGGAACTACAACGGCATCCAGCCGGCCGGCAAGGCCTCGGAGCGCGACCTGAAAAACAGCACCGCCATCACCTCGCTGCCCCAGCTCCTGCAGGACAACGGCTACTACACCATCCATTGCGGCAAGGCCCACTTTGCCGCCCGTGGCACGGCGGGGGAGGATCCGCTGAACTTCGGGTTCAACGTCAACATAGCCGGAGCGGCCAACGGCGCTCCCGGCAGCTATCTGGCCGAAAACGAGTATGGCACGGGCTCTTTCCACGTTTCCGGTCTGGAGCAGTATTATCAGAAGGGCACGTTCCTGACCGAGGCCCTCACGCTCGAGGCCCTCAAGGCCATCGAGGTGCCCATTGCGCGCAAGCAGCCCTTCTATCTCTACATGTCGCACTATGCCATCCATGCCCCCTATGATGCCGACAAGCGCTTTACGCCCCATTACCAGACGTCCGACGGCCAGGGCGTTTACGACTCCCTGCTCCGGGCACCGCTCAACCGCCAGGAAATCAACCACGCCGCCCTGGTGGAGGGCATGGACAAGAGTCTGGGCGACATCCTCAACTATCTGGAGCAGCACCCCGACGTGGCCCGCAACACCATCGTCCTGTTCATGTCCGACAACGGCGGACAGGGTGTCAGCGTGCGTCAGGGCCGCACCGACCGCGACCAGAACTATCCCGCCCGCGGCGGCAAGGGCTCGGCCTTCGAGGGCGGCGTACACGAGCCGATGATGGTCTACTGGCCCGGCGTGACCCGCGGCGGCACGACCAACGACAACCGCGTAATGATTGAGGACTTCTTCCCCACCATTCTCGATATGGCCGGCGTGACCCGCTACCACACCGTGCAGACGGTCGACGGGCGCAGCTTTGTGGACCTGCTGAAGCATCCCCGCCGCCGTCGCGACCGCGTCACCATCTGGCATTTCCCCAACCTCTGGGGCGAAAGTCAGGACAAGGCCGAGGGCTACGGCGCCTATTCGGCCATTATGAAGGGCGACTACCACCTCATCTACACCTGGGAAACCCGCCAGCTCCGCCTCTACAACGTGCGCAAGGACATTGGCGAGGCCACCGACCTGGCTGCCAGCAAACCCAAGCTGGTGCGCCGTCTGGCACAGGAGCTGACCGACTCGCTCCAAGCCTGCCGGGCCCAGCGCCCCGTGCTCCGGTCCACCGGACAGCCCATTGCCTGGCCCGCCGAGACTGCCCAAGCCCTGTAATCCGTATTCCCCTCGGGGAAATTCCACATCCGGCCTTCGCCTCCTCTCTGCCTGCGGGTAGGGGAGGAGGTGAAGGCTTTTTTCTATGCTGGGCCGGCCATGTCCGTAGAGCGTATCCGGAAGTCTTGGTGCATCAGCAGTTCAGTTCCCCCTTTCGGGGCATGAAGGCAAAGAAAGTCGGCACCTTTTTCTTTTTCATCGCCGCCGAAAATTTTTTCCTCCCACCTTTTTTCATTTTCCTCCCGCCTTTTTCCGACGGTTCCGTACCGTCGGGGGCGTAGCGCCCTTCCGGTACCGGTCGGGAAGCCTTTTGTATCCGGCGCATTTTGTTAAAAAGCAGGATAATCTGCCCCGAAATGTTAAAATGGTTCAAGACGTGCAATCCTTGCCCCGTTGCGTCATTTCTTTTAGTGTCCGGATGACTTTTTCGGGTCATTTCTGCCGGATTTTTTACATTTTTTTGGCAGTTGGACGCTTTTTTCTTTGGGTTGTGCTTCATTAATGCTTTTTAATTATGTATCTTCGCAGCGTAATGAGAACCGTTGTAACATGCGGATAGTTAAGGGTATATGTATGATGCATGACTCTTGGGAATTTGACGGCCGGCCTGTGATGAACATGCCGGAAGGATTACGGAATGTGTCTTATTTTTTAACCCTTGTAAATAATCAGCCGGTCCTGCAAGGAGCGTTTCCCGCGTTCGGTAACGGGTGCGCGGCAGGTCAGTGGAAAAGCAAATGTTTATGCCACAGCTTACTTTGTTGTTCACTTTCTTAGTGAGTGCCGTGCTTACGGCTTTTGTGATTCCTAAAATCATCTTGATATCCTACAAGAAGAAACTTTTTGACTTTGCCGACGAACGCAAGGTCCACAAAGGCATTGTGCCCCGTTTGGGGGGCGTGGCCTTTACCCCCGTCATCACCATTACGCTGGCCCTGGTGGTTGGTCTGCTCACACTCGTTTCCCCGCCCCGCACCAGCATGTCCTACGTGGTCCACAGCGCCCATCTGGCCCTCGGCCTCTCGGCGCTGGTCATCCTCTATATGGAAGGCGTGACCGACGACCTCATCGGCGTGGGCTACAAGGCCAAGTTCCTCACCCAGCTCATCTGCGCCGTCATGATTATCTGTACCGGCTTATGGCTCAACAACCTGCACGGCCTTTTCGGCGTGTACGAGCTTTCGCCCTGGGTGGGCATGCCCCTTACCGCCGTGTTGCTGGTGTTTATCATCAACGCCGTCAACCTGATTGATGGCATCGACGGTCTGGCCTCCGGCCTCTCCATGATAGCCCTGTTCTTTCTGGGCTGCCTCTACGGTTTTTGCGGCAACTGGACCTATGCCGTCCTCTCGTTTGCCACGCTCGGCACCCTCGTGCCCTTCTTCATCTACAACGTGTTCGGGCGCGCCGAGGTGGGGCGTAAAATCTTTATGGGCGATTGCGGCAGCCAGACCATCGGTCTGATTCTCGGTTTGCTGGCCGTCCGTTTCTGCGTGTACGACAGCAGCATCGGCGCTCTTGCCTTCAATCCGCTGGTGGTGGTCTTTTCGCTGCTCATGGTGCCGTGTCTCGATGTGGTGCGTGTGATGTTCGGCCGCATCCGGCGCCATCAGAATCCCTTCATGCCCGACAAGACCCACATCCACCACAAGTTCCTGGCCCTGGGCATGAGCCACCGCACGGCCATGGTTACCATCCTCTTCGTTTCCGCCTTTTTTGCCCTGCTCAACCTGGGGCTGACTTCCCTGATTAACGTCAACTTCATCCTTCTGCTCGATGTGGTGCTGTGGACGCTGATGCACCTCTGGCTGTCCCATACCATCCGGAAACGGACGGTGTGCAGTACAGGCGAAGACAACATGAAATAAAATTCGAAAAATAAAAAACATTCAACATATCCCATTATGAAAACCGTAATGCTCGTATTCGGAACGCGTCCCGAGGCCATCAAGATGGCCCCGCTGGTCAAGGCGTTTCAGGCCGCTTCCGACAGTTTCCGGACGCTGGTCTGCGTAACCGGTCAGCATCGTGAAATGCTTGATCAGGTACTGCACATTTTTGACATTCAGCCCGATTACGATCTTAATATAATGAAGCAGGGGCAGGACCTGTATGACGTCACTTCGCGGGTGCTGCTCGGCTTGCGCGAGGTATTGAAAGAAGCCCGTCCCGACGTCGTACTGGTACACGGCGACACCACCACCAGCACGGCTGCCGCTCTGGCTGCCTTCTACGCCCAGATTCCCGTAGGCCATGTGGAGGCCGGTTTGCGCACCCACAATATCTACAGCCCGTGGCCCGAGGAGATGAACCGTCAGCTCACCGGCCGCATGGCCACCTGGCATTTTGCTCCTACGCCCCTGAGCCGTCAGAACCTGCTGGCTGAAAATGTGGCTGAGGCGCAGATTACCGTTACGGGTAATACCGTAATCGATGCCCTCTATTGGGTGGTGGATAAAATCAAACACGATGCTTCCCTCTCGCAGCAGCTTGACGCCGAGCTTCAGCGTGCGGGCTACGACGTGGAGCGGCCTTCCGGCGGACACAAGCTGGTGCTCATTACCGGTCACCGCCGCGAGAACTTCGGCGACGGTTTCATCCACATGTGTACCGCCATCAAGGATCTCACGCAGCGTTATCCGCAGGTGGACTTTGTCTATCCCATGCATCTCAATCCCAACGTGCGCAAGCCTATCCACGAAGTGTTCGGTCAGGATCTCACCGGGCTGGGCAATATGTTCTTCATTGAGCCGCTGGAGTACCTGAGTTTCGTACATCTGATGGAGAAGAGCCACATCGTGCTGACCGACAGCGGCGGCATTCAGGAAGAAGCTCCCGGACTGGGCAAGCCCGTACTAGTGATGCGTGACACCACCGAGCGCCCCGAAGCCCTTACGGCCGGTACGGTGAAACTGGTGGGCACGGATTACGACAAGATTGTGTCGGCCGTATCTACCCTGCTCGACGATGAAGCGGCCTATCAGGCCATGAGCCGGGCGGTCAATCCCTACGGCGATGGCAAGGCCTGCGGCCGGATTGTCGATACACTAAGAGCATAAGAAAGGATTTTATTATAAAAACATCATAACATAAAAAGAATATGAAAGCATGTTTTATGGGCTTGGGCTATATCGGACTGCCCACAGCCATCATTGCCGCCAAGCACGGCGTTCAGGTTACGGGTGTGGATATTAACCCGAAGGTGGTGGAAATGACCAACCAGGGGCATTTGCACATCATTGAGCCGGGCATGGAGGAAATGCTGCAGGAAGTGGTGAAAAACGGTCAGCTGAAGGCTTCTACCACGCCGGAAGTTTGTGATGCCTACTTTATGGTGGTGCCCACACCGTTTAAGGGCAATCACGAGCCGGACATCTCGTATGTGGAGGCGGCTACCCGTGCGGTGATTCCGTTCCTGAAGGAAGGCGATTTGTATGTCATTGAGTCTACCTCGCCCGTAGGTACCACCGACAAGATGAAGGATCTCATCTTCAGCGAGCGCCCCGAACTGAAGGACAAAATCTATATTGCCTACTGTCCTGAACGTGTGTTGCCGGGCAACGTGATTTATGAACTGGTGCACAACGACCGTGTGATCGGTGGTATGAACGAGGCTTCCACCGACAAGGCCATCTCATTCTACAGTCAGTTCGTGCAGGGTACGCTCCATCGCACCAACTGCAAGACGGCCGAGATGTGCAAGCTGACCGAAAATTCCAGCCGCGATGTGCAGATAGCCTTTGCCAACGAGCTTTCGCTTATCTGTGACAAGGCCGGTATCAACGTATGGGAACTGGTCAATCTGGCCAACAAACATCCGCGTGTCAACATCCTGCAGCCCGGTTGCGGCGTAGGCGGACACTGCATTGCCGTTGACCCCTATTTTATCACGGCCGATTTCCCCGTAGAGAGTCAGCTGATTGCCAAGGCCCGCGAAATCAACAACTACAAGGCCTTCTGGTGTGCGGAAAAGGTAGAAAACGCCATGCTACGCTTTGAACTGGAACATAAACGCAAACCGTGTGTGGCCATGATGGGACTGGCCTTCAAACCCAATATCGACGACCTGCGCGAAAGTCCCGCCAAGTATATCGTAACCAAGGTGATGCAGAGCTGCAACAACGCCCACATCCTGGTGGTAGAGCCTAATGTTGAGGTACACCACGTATTCAAACTGACGGATTACAAGGATGCCTACGAAAAGGCTGATATCGTGGTATTCCTGACGGCACACGATCCGTTCAAGACTCTGCCTTGGCGTGACGACAAGGTAATCCTTGATTTCTGTGGAATATTTAAGAAGTAAAGTATATTAATAGTCTGTTGTCTGTTCATGTGGCAAGACATGAGGGGTAACAGACTATATTTTTTCTTGATAGTACAAATAATATGCAACTGACCATTGGACGGAAGAAATGATCCGGATGTATCGGCAACTCTAACCTTACAATTAAATCTTTTACCCATGATTGAAACGAAAAAAGACCTTCGCTTTTATCTCCAAAAAGATGCTGAAGCACTTGGTATAAATCATAAATCAGTGATGTATAGGATGTTACGTAATATTGGGATGGGTGAAAAAATATGAAAATTCCAGTATGCTCTCCGTCATCACGAGTATTGGCTGAATCGCTGGCGCCGCCATCGCCGCCATCTGTTTCTGCTTCTGCCTCTGGCGTATTGGAAGTGGCGGCATGATCGGTTGGGGCTGCAACTGGGTTTCAGCGTACCTTGCAACGTGTTCGGCTATGGTCTGCGTATCAACCATTACGGCCTATTGGTAGTTAATGCTGGTGCCCGCATCGGAAATTTCTGTGACATTCATCAGGGCGTGAACATCGGTCAGAACATCCTGCCTGGTAGCGTGCCCACTTTGGGTGATAACGTTTGGATAGGTCCCGGCGTAAAGATTTTCGGAAAAATCAAGATTGCCAGCCGCATCGCCATCGGTGCAGGAGCTGTGGTCAACAAAAGTTTTACGGAAGAAAACATTACCATAGCCGGTGTGCCGGCATGCAAGGTGAAGGACGGGGGCGACCCCTATCATCGGAAATAAGGTATTGATTCGGACAGAGAATGTCGCCATAGTTTAAGAAATACCGATGTAGAGAATGAATTTATAGAATAGAAAGTCTTTTCCTATACACTTTCGACTTCATTTGGCTAATATGTTGTATCTTTGCATTCAAAAATCACAGAATGACGAATATAACCCAAAACAATAAGCGCATCGCCAAAAATACCCTTATGCTGTATGCAAGGATGATTGTAACGATGCTTGTAACACTCTATACAAGCCGTGTCATTCTGCAAACATTGGGTGTAATGGATTTTGGTATCTATAATGCCGTGGGAGGTGTAGTGGCGATGTTGGGGTTTATCAATAATTCCATGTCGATTGCCGTGCAGCGTTATTTGTCATACGATCTGGGCTGTAAGGACATGGAATCACTGAATCGTACATTCAACATGGCGCTTGTGATTCATCTACTCATAGCGGGGATTGTGGCACTGCTCGCTGAGACTATAGGCTATTATTTCCTGACGCGGTATATGAACTTTCCGCCCAGTCGTTTTGAGGCCGCACTATGGATTTTTCACTTTAGTGTGCTGACTTGTTGCGTACGGTTTTTGATGGTGCCGTATAATGCTCTGATTATCTCTTTTGAACGAATGAACATCTTTGCCTATCTCAGCATAGGTGAGGCTGTTTTCGGATTGCTCATTGTGTATTTATTGCAAATTGGCGATGCTGACAAACTGAAGCTTTATGCGGTTTTGGTGTTTGTTGTATCCGTGTTGATTACGGCCATGTATGCAGTGTATTGCCGGTTGAAGATAAAGGAAATCAAGTTCCGTATTACCTGGGATAAAACCTTGTTCCGGCGTTTATTGAGTTTTGCCTCATGGAGCGCACTAGGTGAAATGGGATGGGCCGCCACGGGACAAGGCGTGAACGTAGTGTTGAACCTGTTTTTCGGCCCGGTGGTAAATGCTGCGCGGGGCATAACCTTTCAGGTGTCAGCCGCAGTCAATCGTTTTGTACAGAGTTTTCAGATGGCTGTCAATCCGCAGATCATCAAGCAGTATGCCGCAGGCGAGGTGCAGAGCATGCAAACTTTGGTGTATCGTAGCACATGCTTTTCCTTTTATCTGCTTTTGTTGCTCTCTTTGCCGTTGGCCTTACGCATAGAGTATATTTTGTGGCTGTGGCTTGGGCAGGTGCCGCCGTATCTGGCTTTGTTTAGCCGTTTGGTCTTGCTGGGTGCATTGACAGATGTGTTGTCTAATCTCTTGGCTACTGTGGTTAAAGCTTATGGAAACATCCGTAATTATCAGCTTATTGTGGCTTTTGTGTTGATCATGAATCTTCCGCTTTCTTATGTGGTGCTGAAGTTAGGCGCACCGGCATGGAGCGTATTTGTTGTATATGTGGGCGTGTCGGTCACTTTGTTTTTTGTGCGCTTGTGGCTGATACGGCGCATGATGCACTTGAGCATTCGTGCGTATTTGCGAGGAGTATTGGTTCCCACCTTGCGGGTATTTATGGTGGCGGTGCCATTGCCCGTTGTGCTGCACCTTTTCTTGCCCCATACTTTAGCGGGCTTTTGCGGCGTGGTATTCGGGAGCATGGTGTGTGTACTGCTCGCCAGTTATGGGGTTGGCCTGACATCTGCAGAACGACAAACCGTGAGCAACCGCATCCGTATATATCTTAAAAAACAGTGAGTTATGCAAAACGATATTGTCCGCACAGCTACCGTTACGTGGATCACCTATTCCAATTTTGGTACTTATCTTCAGGCTTATGCCCTGCAGCAGGTGGTAAAGCATCTGGGGTATGAGAACTGGATACTTGATGACCGGCGCTTTGTGCTATCGGCGCCTTGGCGTGTTTGTTTGGGCCGTATCAAGCGGTGGCTGTTGTGTAAGCCGCAGGTAAAAGTAATCAATCCGGCGTTTTCCCAGTTTCGTCAGCAGTATCTGCAGATTGATGAGCACTGGCGTGATGATGCGGATTTGAATCGCCGGTACGATATGTTTCTTTGCGGAAGTGATCAGATTTGGACGCCCTATGCCCGGAAAATCAATCCGTATTACTTTTTGGGTTTTACGGATAAGAAAAAGGTGGCGTATGCACCAAGCACTGGAACGCCGAAATTCACCGAAGATTATCAAGCCGTAGTCCGTCCCTTGCTTAACCGATTCTCGGCAATAGGCGTGCGTGAAAAAAGTTGTGCCGAGGCGCTGTCCGGATTTGTCGCTCAACGCGTTGAGGCAGTGCTTGATCCCACATTGTTGCTGACCGATACACAATGGGAGGCGGTGTGCGCGCCCGTAAATGATGCTGAAGAGGCGCCTTATCTGCTTTGCTATTTCCTCACTCCCAATGCTTGGTATCTGGAATATGCCAAGCGTGAGTCGCGGCAAAAGGGTTTGCGCCTAAAGGTTTTCAATACATGGCAGGGGGCCCAGGCCTACGGCGATGATTGCTTGGATGTAGGACCGGGCGAATTCCTGAGCTACATACGTGGGGCTCGCAGGGTGATGACTGATTCCTTTCATGCATCCATTTTCAGTATATTGTTTCATAAGGACTTTGTGACGTTCAAACGCTTTCAGGATGGAGGAGAGCGTGACCAGAACGCGCGCATTGCCGATTTGTTTAGTGACCTCGGATTAAGTACTTATTTTGTAGGTGAGGATAGGTTGAATGGTGTTGCGCAATTGTCACGGCCGGATTATGAGGCTGTAGAGCGCTCGTTGCAACGGTTGCGCAGTCATTCGATTCAGTTTTTACGCAAGGCCTTAGGCGAGAGATAAAAATAAAAAGTAATGGATCAAATTTGTAGTAAGGACCTTTGTACGGCTTGTGCCGCATGCTTAAATATTTGCCCCAAAGAAGCCATTAAAATGGTCGAAGAGGGGTCAGCTGGTTATGCGTATCCTGCTATTGATCAAACATTGTGCATTGATTGTGGCTTGTGTGTAAAGACCTGTCCGGTCAATCATCCCGTGTCTCAGCATACACCGCTTAAGGCTTATGCTGCTATCAGCCGCGATGAGGAGGATTTGATGAGCAGCGCCAGTGGCGGCGCTTCATCATTGTTGGCACAGAACGTGCTGCGACATCATGGCGTGGTATATGGGTGTGGGCAGGATAATTATCGCAAGGTTATGCATATGCGCATCGAGGACCCGTCTGACGCTTGGAAAATAAAGGACTCAAAATACGTGCAAAGCCATATCGGAACCATTTATAAGCAAGTGAAAACCGATTTGCAGGCGGGGCGGCAGGTGATGTTTTCCGGCACGCCTTGCCAAGTGGCAGGGTTGCGTAATTATTTGCGTAAAGATTATCCGAACTTGCTGTTGGTGGATTTGGTGTGCCATGGCGTACCTTCGCAGAAACTGTTGCGTGATAATATTGGTGAGATATTGGCGCAATCCGGCACGCCCGATGGGGATTACCGCCTGTCTTTTCGGCGTAAGCAGCGCCAAACCTCAGGTCTTGACCTGAGGTTTGGCGTCTTCCTGACGAAAGACGCCATACCTACTGTGCGCGGCCGGTTGGTAGACTTCCCTCACAACAATTATATAACAGCCTTTATGGCCGGGCTTATTTTCCGTGAAAACTGCTTTTCCTGTCCTTACGCTTGCGGTCAGCGAGTGAGTGATGTTACGATAGCGGACTTTTGGGGGCTTGTTCCGTGCAGCGTGCCTGGTGACCGTGGCGTTTCATTGATGCTTGTGAATACGGAAAAAGGGCAAGTAGCTACCAACGCTATCCAGTCGTATGCACAGATGGAGGAACGCCCTGTGAGTGAGGCGATACGTGGCAACGGGCAGTTGCAGCACCCCTCTAAGCGTCCGCCAGAGCGTGAGCGGTTTCTTCAGCAATATGCCTATGCTCCCCAGCAGGCCTATGCAGAGAACTTAAGACGTTATCGCAAGGAATTGCGCATACAGAAGATAAAGATAACCCTGATTAAAACCGTGCGCAGTATGCCTGTTGTAGGTAGCGCTGCCCGTTATGTCAAACATGCCTTATCCAAGGCAAAATAAATCAGCTTATGATACCCAAGATTATCCATTATTGCTGGTTCGGGCGCGGCCCGCTTCCCAAATTGGCGCTGAAGTGTATAGAGTCGTGGCGGAAATATTGCCCAGACTACGAGATCAAGGAATGGAACGAAGATAACTTCGACCTCGACATGTATCCTTACGTGCGCGAAGCCTATGACGCCCGCAAGTTCGCATTCGTAACCGATGTGGTGCGTCTGTATGCCCTCTATCACGAGGGCGGCATCTATATGGACACCGACGTGGAAGTGATCAAGCCGCTCGACTCCCTCTTGCAATACGACGCGGTGTCGGGATTTGAGTCCCCGACTCAAATCCCGACTGGCCTGATGGCCAGTCGGGATGGCCACCCACTCTTCAAGGAACTGTTGGATGAATACAACGGCATTCATTTCCATCGCCCTGACGGTACGTTGGACACCACCACCAACGTCACCCGCATCTCCAATACCTGCCTCAAATACGGCCTCCGCCTTGACAACACCCTCCAAACCGTATGTGGTTTTACCCTCTTGCCCAAGGACTATCTCTGTCCTAAATCATATAAAACAGGAGAACTTGAATTGACCGCAAATACATTGTGCATACATCATTTTTCGGGCAGCTGGGTTCAGAACAATAAGGCCAAGCGGGTAAAAAGAATGATTTTATTCGGTATTTTAGGTAAGAATCTTACGGAAAAAGGCGTAGAAATCAAGCAAAAGATGAAATCATGGATCCACAGATAATTATTTCGATAGTTGTTCCTATTTATAAAGTGGAAGCTTTTATAGAGCGTTGTGCGCGTTCTATTTTAGAACAGATGAATGAACGTGTGGAAGTGATCTTTGTGAATGACAGTTCGCCGGACGGGAGTATTCAAATACTTCAGAGCGTAGTGAACGCATTTCCCGACGCAAGGTATAAGATAGTTTCTCATGAAAAGAACTTAGGACTGGCAGCTGCCCGCCGCACTGGTATTCAAAACGCCGTAGGACAATACGTTTTTCATGTCGATTCGGATGATTATCTGTTGCCCGGCGCATTTGCGTGTTTTTTTTCTCAATTGGAGCGAGAGGACTATCCTGATGTTATATTGGGTAATTACATGAACGTGTACAGAAATAAGCAGATTCCTTATAAGCGTCAGGTCATCGGAGATAAAGTGGAGTTGATTTCGTCCATCATAATGAGAAAACAGTCTTGTAATCTCGTGAACAATCTGATAAAACGGCGTTTGTACGAGGGTATGGAGACCCCTCCAATAAATAACGGAGAAGATTTTGTTACACTGCCTCGATTGTTATATAGGTCTCGCACCATTTCGTATAGTGAAGCTATAACCTATGCTTATACGCATACTAATACGAACGCATTCCAATTCAAATATAAGTCAGCATCTAATCGCAAGGAGAAAATTCGTGCATCGGCATATCTCTTGAATTATTTTCAGAATATAAAGGCTCCCTTTCAGATTATACAATCTGTAAAGTTCTCCATGCTGTTAAATGAAGCTATAGATCTTATTTACGCAACGTCCGTGAAACAGGCCAAAGAGGTACAAATAAATCTAGAAGACTTTAAGCGGGATGGCAGTAAACTCAAATTATCATATCGCATCTTTTTGCTCCTAAGAATCCGCAAAATGTATAGATCGCTTTTGATATTAGCAGCAATAGCTAGATGGTTTGTATGAAAGTGCAATTGTATAAAGTGTTTTAATCATTTCTCATGCCTATATATAGAGCGGAAAAGAAAACTTCCGGATTTTTGTTGATTATAGATTGAAGATCGCCCGTTTTGTATCATGGAGTTTAATAAATAGTCTATTGGTTGAGGCCTTGATAGATAAGTCTATGTTCAGATATATAATATACTTCGTTCTTTTCTTCTTCCTTTTTTATGCAGAAGGTATAAAAGTCGGCGGAATGACCGTTTCTCAATTATGGAAGATGCCTTTAATTGTGGTTATGGTATTCCTCATTGTACGAAAGAGGAGGCACCATCGTCCTTTATTTATTAGTTTGTATTATTGGATAGCAATAAAGAATTTATTTAATGCTGGAACAATTAAGACTTTTGTTTCAAATATTCAGGAGGGATTGCGATTTGTGTTTATACCATTGATATACGACAGCTTCAACTTATCAAACAAATCGGTTGAGAGCCTGTATAAGTTCTTATTAGTAGTAGCGCAGTACTTTGTTCTCACTAATATTCCATTTATATTCTTTGGATTACCGAGTTTGCATGAAGGTAAAGAATATGGCGATTTTATAGCGTACACAGGTATATTTCAGACCCAGCATGCCATGTCAGTCATCATGTCAGTGTGTATATTGGTAATACTTCAATATTTTAAGAGAGAAGGATTTTCAATCTATCGTTTTAGTTCGTTGTATAATGGCATTTTGCTAGTTTTGGCAGTCTACGCAATGCTTTTAGGGTATGCTAGAACGGGATGGTTGATGTGTCTTGTCGGTATAATGATCTTATTTGTTCCTAAGAAAATATCAGGAAAACAAATTCTTGTTTTTACTTTGGTTCTTATGGTGCTAGTAGCTGGAATTGCCTATTTGATGGAAAACAACCAAAAGTTCCATGATCGTATTCTTGGAATTGATGCAGTGACAGGAGTACAAAGGGACGTGGATTCGGGTCGTAGTGAGTATATAAAACATGGATTGGATTATTATATGCAAGGTTCAGCGTTGGAATTGCTATTTGGTCGTTCAATGGTTGGACTTAGGAATTATGAGGAGGCTATGACTACCATGAATATAGCAACGCATAATGGTTTTTCTAATATGATCGTTGTAAATGGTATAGTAGGCTTGATTTTGATGATATGGTGCATGTTTGCAATGCTTATCTGGATTAGGCATCGTAAATATTGTTATAGCAGCAGATTGGCTTTAGCGGCATGGTTTATGAATTTTTCTTTTCAGATGACGCAAGGAGGACACATATTTCACGCAGACTTGTTTTATGCTTTGATTTTTGTGATACTCGAGCGAGAACGTAGATTATTGGCAAGAGGTACCAATTTATAGCCTTATGAAAGTCCTTATAGTAGTTCCATCTTTTAGCCTTGTAGGAGGGGTTGCCAATCATTATATGGGTTTGGAGCCTTATTGGACGGAAGATGTGCGGTATTGTGTTTATGGAAAAAGGGAGCGCATGCCGGCCGTGTTATGCATGATACCTGACTTATTGGTATTTATGTATAAACTCGCAGTGATGCGGCCAGACATTGTGGTGGTGAATCCTTCGCTCAGACCTTATCAGTTGGTGAGGGATGCAGTGTATTTGCTCATTGCCAAACTGTTCAGGAAGAGCGTTGTGACGTTCTTTCATGGATGGGACTTATCGTTGGCGGCACGTATTGAGAAACGTCCGGCATTGTTCCGGTGGGTGTATGGGCGCTCCAGCCTGATTTATGTGCTATGCAGTGATTTTGCGGCTTCGCTTGAGCGCATGGGGATAGTAGGGCGTGTCAAACTGAATACGACCAAGGTGGCCGACCATTTGGTGGAGGGATTTGATATGGCGGCGCGCAACCGGCCGGCAACCCATCTGCTGTATTTGGCACGTATTGACAAGTATAAAGGCATATATGTGGCGATTGACGCGTTTGAGTTGCTGCAAAAGGAGTTCCCGGAACTGAAGTTTACGATAGTGGGTAATGGGGTAGATGAACAGCGAGCTCGAAAATATGTGGCCCAGAAGAATCTGACGAATGTGAATTTTACGGGTGGCTTGCATGGTAAGGATCTGGCAGCGCAATTTGCTCAGGGCGATATTTACGTGTTGCCTTCGTATTTCGAGGGCATGGCTACTTCCGTGCTTGAAGCCATGGCTTTTGGACTGCCCGTAGTAACGGCTCCCGTAGGAGGCGTGAAAGACTTTTTCGAGGGTGGGAAGATGGGCTTTCTGATTGACTCATATGCGGCAAAGGATTATGCAGATTGCATAGGTCGACTGGTCAAGGATGATGCACTGCGCCAAGCCATGTCACAAACCAATTATCAGTATGCTCATGAGCATTTTATGGCTTCGGCCATAGCGCGCCGTATGGAGCATGATTTTAGCGAACTTGTATAGACCCATTTGGCATGAAAGTAATTACGGTATATCCCAATTTTTCCAACTTGGGAGGTGCGCAGAATGTGGCGCTTCAACTGGCGGCAGCCTTAAATGAAAAGACTTTACCCGTAGTGCTTACGCAGACACCATCGGATCGCATTGTGTTGGAATATTGGCCAAAGGCCGATTTTGCTGCCTTCTCTTTGCGAAACATATGGCGCTACGCGAGCCAGGGTGCATTGTTCCTTTCACATAGTCGGAAAACCACAACACAACTGATGTGGCTCAAAAAAGTGATGGGCCGGCGGTTGCGGGTGGTGCATGTGGCGCATAATACCTTTACCGATCTGAAGCGGCAAAGTCTGTTTCCTGACACCATCATTGCCGTATCGCATGGTGTAAAGGAAAATCTGGTTTCGTACTTTGGCGTGCCGGAGGAGCGGGTGCATGTGATTTATAACGGGGTGGATGATGCGTACGACCCTCAAACCGCAGTATCCCGTATGCGTGATGGTATAATCCGTGTGTTGTTGCCCGGACGGGTCTGCCCGGTAAAACAGCAGCTCAAAATCGTTGAGGCGTGTATGGGCCGGCTATCGGCGCACGTGCATATTGACTTTGCCGGCGAGGGTGAGGACTTGCCCCGATTGCGGCAACTGACATCCGGGTCCGGTCAGTTTGGTTGTCTGGGGCACGTAGATCTGAACAAATATCTGCCTCATTATGACTACGTCATGCTTTTCTCGCAAAAAGAGGGGTTACCGCTCAGTTTGATCGGGGGGGGGTATTTTGCAAACCTCAGATTACAAACGATCTTCCTGTGCTGCGTGAGATCAATGAAGACAAGGTTACGGGCTTTGTGTTTGCCGACTTTGGTGCGCTGGTGGAAGGGCTTAATCATTTGCCTGAGCCGGGTAGTGAGGAATATTGCAGGCTTGCAGCCAATGCCCGCGCTAAATATGAGCGTATGTTTACCGTAGACAGAATGATTACGGCATATAAGCAAGTGCTTTCAAGATCAGAAATAACGGAAATGAGATGATACGTAAGTTTTGTTTGCTGATGTATTATGCGGTGGGGCAGTATCTGCCTTGTCCGCCCATAAGGCCGGTGGCTGAGTTTTCAAAGGCAGTGCGGCGCGCGCTGTGCCGTCGGATTTTCCGGTGGATGGGGCGTAATGTCAATATCCAGCCGCGGGCTTATATCGGTAACGGGAACTGTGTGAGCATCGGTAATGATTCTGGCCTGGGCCGGAATTTCAAGGTGCAGAATACGGATGTGGAGATTGGTGATAACGTAATGATTGCCAGCGATTTACTAATTATCGGGGGGCATAAATGCGACCGCATTGACATTCCGATAGGGGCGCAGGGCAATATGCCGCGCAGCCATCTGGTGATTGGTAATGATGTATGGATTGGCGTGCGGGTTACGATTTGCCCTAACGTGCGGAGCATTGGCAACGGCGTGGTAATCGGAGCCGGCGCTGTTGTGACAAAACCCGTACCGGATTATGCCGTGGTGGGTGGTAATCCGGCCCGCGTAATCCGCTATCGGAATCAATAGAAATCGGATCATTTGCTTATTTGTGGGTAGCGCGTTCGCAGTCAGCCGCTACCTTTTTTGAGGGAGTATACTGCAAAATAAGAAAAATACAGTTTCAGACTATGACGCAAGACGATAGAATTACACTGAATGGCGTGAAAGTTTTTCCGTTTACTTCGTTTCAGCAGTTGCTGGACTATGTGAGTGGGCGCAAGGGCATACTGGTGGCCATTAATGCAGAGAAAATACTGCATGCCACGCCACAGACACGGGAAATCATTAACCGGAATATCGGGTATTGCGACGGGGCCGGGGCCGTGATGGCACTGAAGGCACACGGCGTGGAAAATGCGGTGAAGATACCCGGATGTGAGTTGTGGCTGAAGATTATCCGTTCGCTCTATCGGGAAGGTAAAACCTTTTATCTGGTAGGCGGCAAGCAGCAGGTGATTGAGGCTACGGTGGAAAAACTGAAAAAGGAGTTTGAGGGCATCCGCATCGTGAACTATCGGAACGGATATCTGAAAACGCCGGAAGAGCGGAAGGCCCTGATTGAGGATATTGCCGAAAAGAAACCGGACGTGGTATTCGTGGCCATGGGGTCGCCTAAACAGGAGTTACTGATGGAGGAAATGCTGGAGCGCCATCCGGCCATTTATCAGGGACTGGGCGGCAGTTTCGACGTATATACCGGGGCCGTGAAGCGGGCACCGAAATGGTGGGTAGACCATAATCTGGAATTTGCCTACCGCTTGATCAGGCAGCCGTCGCGCATCAAAAGACAGGTTCATCTGTTGAAATTCTATTACGATGTCAAGAAAAAACGCATCTGAATTTTGGGAAAGTAAGGTGCAGACAGACGCTTTTTTTGAACTGCTGAAAGTGGCGGGGCATTCACGGTCGGAGTTGTCGCGCGCTTTGACTGAGGAGGAATGGGGCGCTATTTATCAACAGGCCCAGAAACAGGCTTTGGCCGGAGTGCTGTTTGACGTAGTGTCAGCCCTGCCCAAAGCGCAGCAGCCGCCCAAGGCCCTGCTGATGAAATGGTATGGGATGGCGCTGCAAATCAGGCGCAGAAATCTGCAACTGAACGTAACCGCAGCCAAAGTGTATGCCCGATTCCGGAAACATGGTTTCAGAACCGCCATATTGAAGGGGCAGGGCATGGCACTGCTCTATCCCAATCCGTTGAGCCGGACATGCGGCGACATTGACATTTGGGTGGAAGGTAGTCGCAAAAGGATTCTGAAGGATTTGTTTGGCGACGGGAAGCGGGGGCGCGTGCTCTATCATCATACGGAACTCTTCCTGCCGGACCAGACGGAGCTGGAAGTGCATTTTACGCCTTCGTGGATGAACAACTTCAGTACGAACTACCGGTTGCAGCACTTTTTTAAGCGAATGGCCGACGCGCAGTTTACGCATGAGGTGGAACTGCCGGAAGGGGCGGGACGGATAGCCGTGCCGACGGCGGCCTTCAACCGGGTATATATTCTGGTGCATATCTACCGGCATTTGTTTGGCGAGGGCATAGGCTTGCGGCAACTGATGGACTATTATTACGTGTTGAGGCAGGGCTTTACGGAGCAGGAACGGAAGGCGACGGAAAACGTATTGAAGGATTTGGGGATGTGGCGCTTTGTGAGGGCCGTGATGTATGTGATGCAGGAGGTGTTTGGGCTGTCGCAAGAGAATATGCTGGCCGAGCCGGACGAAAAGGAGGGGTGCTTTTTGCTGAACGAAGTGATGATGGCCGGAAACTTCGGGCATTACGACAGGCGCATTGTGCGGAAGGTCAACGAGAGTATGGGCAGCCGCTTTGTGAGAATGACGAAACGGAATTTGCGCTTTTGGCGAAGCTATCCCAGCGAGGTGTTCTGCACGCCGCTGTTTAAGGTATGGCATACGTGCTGGCGGAAATATCACGGCTATTAGGTCGTGGCTGTTTATTGATACTTAGGTAAAGACACACAGATGACGGGAGTGATTCGCAGCGGGCGGAGGCTTCCGTTTTTTTGTTGTGGGAACGGGGGAGTGTTTTTCGGGCGGAAAGGGGTGGCGGTAAGGTGAAAAGGGTTATCTTTGTAGGACTGCGGCCGGCCCGGGAGGGAGCGGCGGCAGGAAGAAACGAAAAACAGAACAAATACATGGATACTGCGGAAACTACAACGCGAAGCCGGCGACTGGCGCGCAACACGATGATGCTGTACGTGAGGATGGTGCTGATGATGCTGGTGGCGCTGCTGACGGGGCGCCTGATATTGCAGGCGCTGGGCGTGACGGACTACGGCGTGTATAACGTGGTGGGCGGAGTGGTGGCCCTGTTCGGATTTATCGAGGGGTCGCTGGGCAGCGCTTCGTCGCGGTTTATCACGTTTGCGCTGGGGCGCGGCGACGAGGCGGACCTGAAGCGGGAGTTCAGCTGTGTGGTGGGCATACACTACGCGATGGCGGGACTGGTGTTGCTGCTGGCCGAGACGGTGGGGCTGTGGTTCGCGTGGCACAAGCTGGTGATTCCGCCCGACCGCACGGAGGCGGCCTTCTGGGTGTACCAGGGGGCTGTGGTGGCCAGCGTGGTGATGCTGGCGTCGGCGCCGTACAACGCGCTGATTATTGCTCACGAGCGAATGCGTGCCTTTGCCTGCATTTCGGTGTTCGAGACGCTGGCACGGCTGGGCGTGGTGGGATTGCTGTTCGTGCTGCCGGGCGACAGGCTGGTGTGGTATGCGCTGCTGACGGTGGCGGTGCAGGTGGCGGTGAGGATGGTGTATGCGGGCTACTGCCGGCGTACCTTTGCCGAGAGCCGCTGGCGATGGACGTGGGACCGGGAACGGATGCGGGCCATCTTTGCCTACGCCGGATGGGTGCTGAACGGCAACCTGGCGGTGGTGGGGTGTACGCAGGGCCTGAACGTACTGCTGAACCTGTTTTTCGGACCGCTGGTGAACGCGGCGCAGGGCATTGCGATGCAGGTGCTGACGGCAGCCAACCAGCTGTTTGCCGGATTCCAGACGGCGGCCAATCCGCAGATTACGAAGAGCTACGCGCAGGGTGACCTGGACTATATGCACCGGCTGGTGCTGTCGGTGTCGCGCCTGTCGGCCTACCTGATGCTGGTGGTGGCGCTGCCGCTGATGTGGGAGGCGCCGTACCTGCTGAGGCTGTGGCTGGGGCAGGTGCCGGAGCACGCGGTGGACTTTGTGCGGATTTTCCTGCTGGTGGGGCTGAACACCACGCTGGTGGGGCCGACGGTGATGGCGGTGCACGCCACGGGGCGCATCCGCCGCTTCCAGCTGGTGGAGGGCACGTTGCTGCTGACGGTGGTGCCGGTGGGGTACGTGCTGCTGCGCGTGGGGCATGTGAGTGCCAACCAGGTGCTGCTGGCTTATCTGGGCATTGAGGTGCTGACGCAGCTGGTGAGGGTGTGGCTGGTGTACCCGATGATTGGGCTGCGCGTGGCGCAGTATTACACCAAGGTGATGTGGCCCATCGTTAAGGTGGGCGTGGTGGTGTGGATGCTGCCGGCCATGGCCTACCCGTGGGCACACGCTCATTTGCCGGAGCTGGCGGCTTGCGCCGTAGTGGTGGCGACGTGTGTGGCCTCGACGGCATTGTGGACATACGTGCTGGGGCTGAACCGCAAGGAGCGTCGCTACGTGTGTGAAGTGGCGGCCGGGCGGCTGGCGCGCTGGCGGCGCACGGACAGACTTAAAGGAGAGGAGAAGGAATGATGGACCATATACGTTTGAGTTTCGTAATACCGGTGTACAACGCCGGGCCGTACCTGGAGCCGTGCCTGCGCTCGCTGGAGGAGCAGGGCCTGAAGGAGGGGGAGTATGAGGTGGTGTGCGTGGACGACGGCAGCACCGACGGCTCATGGCAGACGCTGCAAAAATGGGAAGGGAGGAAAAAATTTTTCCGCGCCTTGCAGGAAAAACACGGCGGCGCCTCGTGTGCCCGCAACCGGGGGCTGGAGGTGGCGCAGGGAAAGTACGTGTGGATGGTGGACGCCGACGACCTGCTCGTACCCCGCTGCGCCCCGCGTCTGCTGGAGCGCATGGAGCGGGAAGAGCTAGACGTGCTGACGCTGGGCGTGCAGGACTATACCGACGAGACGCACCGGGGGGCGGTGAGCAACGTGGCGCACAAGCTGCCGGGCGTGGTGACGGGACGGACCTACCTGCTGCACTGCGAGGTGGAGATGGCGTGCTGGTGTCTGCTGTTCAGGCGCGAGGTGGCCGTGACGTACGGGGTGCGCCTGATGGAGGGCATCACGCTGGAGGACCTGGAATTTGCGCCGCACCTGCTGATGTACTGCCGCAGGGTGGCTTCGGAAAGCCGGGTGTGCTATTACTACCGCCACAACATGGCGGGCATCAGCAAACGGAAGACGCCGGACTTTTACACCTACCGGCTGGCGTGCTGGCTGAAGGTGATGGACCGCCTGCAGGAGCATGAGCGGCAGGCGGGATGCCTGGGGCCGGTGATGGGCGACAAAGCCTATATGCTGCTGCTCTTCCTGTGGGAGAGCGACCTGGGCCTGGCGGAGAAGATGCGCTACGTGGACCTGATGGAGCAGCACGGCGTGTTTGGCCTGCTGCGCAACCGGAAGATGATTTACAAGCGGCGCCACAGGCTGGCGGCCGCCGGCTTCAGGCTGCCGTGGGTGTATCGTCTGTTTTTGCGGCAGCCGTGGCTGAGGCCCCGACATTGAGCGGAAAGCGGTTTGCATGACATACGGAAGCGTCCCCGTCGTTCAGCACCTTAACGGAAAAGGGCAGAACGGCGGGGACGCTTCAGCACGGACGTGACCGGCTGTTTTTATTTATATACCCACCGGGTGAGGACATTACACGGGGTGGCGACAGCAAATTTGTAGAATTTGGAGGGCGGATACTGGCTCAGGTCGACAACATAGCGGCCGGAACGGGCCTTGACCTTTCCGACGACCTTCCATTCGTCAGTTCCGCCGGAGGCAAAGCGGTTGGTGGTGGCCATGTAGATGGTGGCATCGGCCGAGGTCTTTTCAGATTTCCAGCTCAGAACAACCGTGTGGTCGTAGGGATGTGAGGCGAGGTCGTAGATGTCGGTAGGGCCGAAAAAGGAGATTCCGTCGCGCTCGAAGGCCACTTCCTGCGGCACCTCGAAGCCCATGAAGCGGCTCAGGGTGGGCTGGATGTCAACCAGAGAGAGCGAAGCATGGGTGAAATGGCGGTTGAGCTGCCTGATGTTGGTGGAAATCCATACGCTGCGTTCGCGGTTGAGCTGTCCGCCGTGGTCGTGTCCGCTTTCATTGCGGCCGTGGTCGGTAGTTACGATAACCATCCACTCCTCGTCGAAATGGGCTTCGCGATATTGTACGGCCTGCCAGATGAGGCCCACCAGCTCGTCGGTCTTGCGGACGTAGCGGTCCATGTAAGCACCGTCGCCGAAGAGATGGAAGCCGGAGTCGGTGTACCACAGATAAACCCAGCTGAGGTCGGGGGCATCACGCCGGATACATTGGGCGGCCTCGTGGCTGACAACGGAGTCGATGCTGAAAATGTGCAGCTGGTCGGGGCGTGGCGGGAAACGCGCTTCGTCGAGCTCGTAACCGTCGTAAACGTAGTCGACGGTCAGGTTGCCGGTTTCGGGCTTTCCCGCTCCGATTAGTACGGTGCGATTGTCGGTCCAGCTGGAGAAGAGGGCCGTTTTACAAGGCTTTTTCTGGGCTTTGGCCAGACGGAAGATTGACCAGTAGTTGTAGTTGGGTTTCAGGTTTGAATTGCCGTTTACCCGATGCTTGTTCATCCACGTACCGGTCAGGATGTTCATATAGCCGATGGCCGATATGGTAGGCGTTTGTGAGTAGCCGCCCACTTCGCCGCCGGTGTAGGCGCGGGCGTATCCGCCCTGGCGGGCAATGTCGAAAATATGGGTGGGACGGACCCGCTCGATGTAGTCGGCCGGAATGCCGTCCAGTACGATGTAAACGGCCTTGCGGGGTGGAGCACTTCGGTAGTGAGTGTGCGGAGGCTGAAAAAACCGTGTTTGTCGGTACGTACGGTTTGTCCCGCACTTTCGATTACGGCATTTTCAACGGGGTTGGCCTGCACGTCGCGAACGTATCCGGAAACGCTGATGGGCGCTTCCTTGATTGTGGTGCCTGAGGTTGCCGCAGCGGGTCCGGACGTGATGTGCTGCTCGTGGCTGAGGTCAACGCCGATGGTGCGGCGCAGGGCTATCTGGTCGGAAGCCGTGCCTACCTGCAGCTCGAACTGGCCGGGCTCAACGGTATATTCCATTTGGGCATTATAGAGTCCCAGGTCCTGTACGGGTACGTCCAGCTGTACCTTTTTTTCCTGACCGGCCGGAATCATGACTTTGGCAAAGGCTTTCAGCTCCTGAACGGGGGTCACTACGCTGGACACGAGGTCGCGAACGTACACCTGCACCACTTCCTTGCCGTCGGTCGGGCTGCTGTTGCGTACGCTGACGCTCAGATGTATGGTGTCGGTGGGAGCGTAGTCGGTCTTGTCCGTGAGCAGATTGCTGTATTCAAACTTGGAGTAGCTCAGTCCGTGGCCGAAAGCCCATAGCGGTCCGGGTGTTTCAAACACGTAGTCGCGGCCCGGCCGGTTGGGCTGACCCGGCTGGTGATAGAAGCCGCGGTCGGTGGGCAGGTGGTTGTAGTAGCAGGGCATGTTGCCCGTGCTTTGCGGGAAGGAATAGTTGAGCTTGCCCGAGGGATTGACTTTCCCGAACAGAATGTCGTAGAGGGCATAGCCTCCCTGCTCGCCGGGATACCATTGTACCAGAATGGCCGGAACATGGCGCTTGACCCACGGCATGGCAAACGGTTTTCCGGCAAGCAGGACTACGATGACGGGCTTTCCGGTGGCCTGCACCTGCTCAATCAGTTCCTGTTGACGGCCCGTCAGGCTCATGTCCGACAGGTCATATCCCTCGCCGCAGGTGGCGTTGGTATAGTCGCGGGCCAGCGAAGCACTGGCTGACCCTACGACAACGATGCTCACGTCGCATCGCCGGGCTGCAGCCACGGCCTGGCTGATGCCGTCGGCGGAGTCGGTGTGGAGGTCGCAGCCCTTGGCGTATTCAATGCGCAAGTCCTTTCCGGCCTTTTCTCTGAACGCTTCGAGCAGGGTAACGCCGTCGTGGTTGCTGCGGCTCCAGGTGTAGTCGCCAAACTGCACCTGGTCGGCATTCGGCCCGATAAGGGCTACCGACTTCAGTTTCCTCAGGTCGAGCGGAAGCAGTTGCCCGTTGTTTTGCAGCAGTACGACGGATTCTTCCGCAATCTGACGGGCCAGGGCCTGCTGTTGCGGGGCGTGTATGTTTTTCCGGAACGACTTTTTCGTAGGAAACTGGTATTCAAACAGCCCCATGGCAAACTTGGCCGTCAGTACGCGGCGCACGGCCCTGTCGATGTCGGCCTGGCTCAGTTTGCCCTGGTCGGCAAGGGTTTGCAGGTGGCGGTAGCAGTTGATGTCGGCCTCCACGTCGAGTCCGGCGCCGAAGGCCTGCAGGGCGGCTTCCTGATTGTTGCGTGCCGTGTGGTGGAAATAGCTGAGCATGTCAATTGACCCCCAGTCGGAGTAGACATACCCCTTGAATCCCCACGTGTCGCGCAGCAGGGTGGTCAGCAGATAGGGCGATCCGGAATTGGGCACGCCGTCCCAGGAATTGTAGGACGACATGACGGCCCACGGCTGCTGTGTGCGTACGATATATTCAAACGGTTTCATGAATACGGAAAGCAGCTCGCGCTGGCCGCACGAAACTGACGAGAGGTTCAGTCCGCCGGTGGGTGCGCCGTGGGGGCCGAAGTGTTTGAGCATGGGTGAGATGCCGTGGTCCAGATAGCCCCGGACCTGCATGGCTCCCATCCGGCTGGCCAGTAGCGGGTCTTCGCCAAAACATTCCTCCACACGCCCCCAGCGCAAGTCGCGGCATACGTCGACTACGGGGCTGAGAGTCTGGGTAATGCCCAGGGTCTTCAGTTCCTCGGCTACGGCAGAGGCCATGCGGTAGGAGAGGTCCGTATTGAACGTACTGCCCAGGGCAATGGTCTGCGGATAGATGGTACAGCCGTCGTTCACGGCACCGTGGAGCGACTCGCTCAGCGTGAATACGGGAATGCCCAGACGCGTGCTGTCAATCATATAGCGCTGAACGTCGTTCATGATTTGGAAAGCCTGGGGGCCGGTCATGGTGATGCCCTCGAAAAATCCGATGCCGGCGTCACGGCATACGGCATGCAGTTTTTGCGGATTGAGCTTTCCGTTGTCAAGAATCATGTGGCTGCCCATTTGCATGAGCTGGGCCGTCTTCTCTTCCGGCGTCATACGCGACATCAGGTCGTTAACCCGTTCGGGGATACTGACCGAGGGGTCTTTGTATTTAATGTATTCGGCCTGCAGACGCATGGTCGGACTCAGGCAACAACCGGCCAGTACAAAAAGTAGTAGTAATTTTTTCATAACAGGATAAGGCGATTTAAAGGTTGTTTTTGCCCGGGTGATGCGGCTCTTGCGTCCGGCCGACAACAAATTTATGGAAAAAGTAGCGGATAGAGTCATGAATCTTGCGGATTTCGTCTGCATGACATGAAAAAAGCCCTGCCGTATGGTGTCGGTAGGGCTGTGGGCTTGGGCAGGGGAGTTATTGGCCGTGGATAAAGTCTTCGATTTCGCGAACAGCTTCGCGGGTCTTTCGGCGTATGTGGCGAAAATGAATGATACCGAGAACGGCACCGATAACAAATCCTACCGCTCCGCCGCAGCAGATGTATGGACCTCCTGATTTGGTGTAGCTCTCGTAGAGAAACAGGGCAAACCATCCGATGACAAAGGGGATGCTGAAATAGAGCCAGCGCTGGTTAAGACGGTCCATGCGCAGCAGTGAGTGGCTGATTTCGACGAGGCTGCAGCGGGCCATGTCGGACGGGCGAATTCCTTTGGAACTGAAGTGCTGGTACACATAAGCTGCAAGCAGGAAACACGTAGTGAGTACCATGAGAATGAACGAATAGTCCAGAAAAGAGAACATGCCGTTGCAATAGAGCAGGCCGAAAATGATAATACAGTTTATTCTGCGTCTTTTGCGCTGCAGGTCGTTCAGCTTGTTTCGGGCCGACTGTTTGATGAGTTTTTCGTTGACAAGGCAGGTTTGGTTGAGCTTTTGTTTGAGCAGCATAATTTGCCGGCGCATTTCGTCGAATGTAGCCTGTTCGGGAACGGGGGTGGAAGTCATAGAGTTGTTCATGACGGAAAACTTTTTTATTGGAGGTTAGACATCTTTTTCAACGATTCCTTGATACGGTAGAGACGCACCGACACGTTTTTGGCAGAGATGCCCACAATGGCGCCTATTTCTTCATAGCTCATATTTTCAAGCCAGAGCAGCACGATGGCGCGGTCAAAGGGGCGCAGACGGTGGATACGTTGATAGAGCTGGCGGATTTGGCGGGAGTCTTCGTCCGAATCGGTGAAGAGGTTGGGGTGCTCGGGGATCGGAACGCTGGGATGTCGTCGCTTTTTGCGCTGCCAGGTGAGGCAGGTATTGAAACTGACTTTCCAGATCCACGTGTCAATCTGGCTGAGTTGTCGAAAGGAGTCGATGCCCCGCCAAAGGTTGATGAGTACTTCCTGAAACAGGTCGTTGACCTCGTCGTTATCGTGAGAGAACATGAAGCACACGGTATAGATAGTGCTCTGATGGGCCTCAATGGCTTTTGTAAAAGTTGATTCGTCCATAATATCCGTATCTTATCGGTTCGTTTCTGCCCGTTAGATGCACGAGAGAGGCAAAAAACTACATCAGGCAAGTGCTTTTTTTGCAAAAAAAGCGAAGTCCTGCATGAATGAGCGGAAGAGCAAGAAACATACATGGCATATCAGCCTTGGAGCGGATATGCCATGTATGCCAATATGCAGAAAGCGGGGAGAGGAGCTTAATAGTATATGATTTTGCGGTCAACGGCTCCTATGGGAGTTTCGCCCGATACGATGAGCAGGCCGGTCCAGTTTCCCTTTTCGTCCTGTTTGACATAGTGGTAGGTCAGCGTGTCGCCGTCGCTGACTTCAATTTTTACGACACGTCCTTCCTCGTCGTAGGTATATTTGCGCGAGTCCACGTAGCCGTCCATCTCGTTGTTGATGGAAAATTCCAGCAGCCGGCCCTGTTTGTCCCGCTTAACGTAGTCACTGGGCTGGTCGCCGTGTTCCGTAACGTTTCCGGCAGCGTCGGTCTCGGTCTTGCCGGTGGTGATGGGTGAGTCCTGCGTACTTTTTTGCCCGTTGTAGAATGTGTCTTCCGACGTCCCGGTCAGTTTGCCGGCCGTATATCGGTAACGCATGACGGAGGTCAGTTTGCCGTTTTCCGTCTTTTTGGTTTCGGCCAGTTTTCCGTCGGTTGTATATTGGTAGGCATATTCGGTTTTAGTGCTTTCAAATACGGTTGTCTTGCTTGTCAGTTTTCCGTTTCGGTCGTAGGTGCATTCGCTTTCCTCCGGATAGACACCCATTTCGCCCCAGGGGTCAGGCTTTCCGGCTCTGACCCATTTGCCGTTTTTCTTTTCTACGGTAAATACTTCCGTGACCACTTTGTTTGCTCCGCCTTTCACCGGCCCTGTGTCCGGAGTCATGTCGTATTGAAGCTGTCCCATTGCGCTTGTTGCGAACATCATGGCAGCAAGCGTCAGTAGTGTTTTTTTCATATCCATATCTTCATCTTTTGGAGGTAGGGTAAAATAATAAGAGTCGTGGAGGGTGCCGGATGGAGTGTCGCGTCATTCCTTCCGAGCGCAATATACACAAAATATCTTGATATGAATAAGTTTTATACAGAAAATAAAGATGCAGGGACGTCAGGCAGAATGTCTTTATAGATTGTTTCCGCGTGTCATAAGCCGTATAGTTTGGATAAAAGTAGGAAATCGACTACGTTTTCTTGATACGCAAAACATTGCAAATCAGCGAGAAAGACTCTAATTCGGTGGAGATTTTTGCTCCACCTCAAACGGTAATATTTTGCCGTTTTTTGCGTGCTTGGGGGAAACAAAAAATCCCGATTTCGCTTGGAAATCAGGATTTTACCGTCTTTTGCTTTTCTTCAAAGTGGTGCCACCAGGAATCGAACCGGGGACACAAGGATT
>ERZ779877.391-NODE-391-length-49308-cov-4.219418_pt1 | contig 49308 bp, 54 predicted proteins | sample MGYA00511556_ERZ779877 | MGnify/ENA primary metagenome ERZ779877 (study PRJEB29588, sample SAMEA2159338) | human gut metagenome | biome: human gut; feature: human-associated habitat; material: faeces | place: Denmark | collected 2008/2010 ... | reverse complement strand
CCCGCGCCAGAGCCACGGTAGACCTCCGCGCAGCACATCCGTAAACGATTTCCATTCATAATTATAGCATTCGCCCTGCCAAAGTCAAAATCCTGCCGCGTCATGAAAATACGCCGTTTCGTCATGAACCTCCGCCGTTTCGAGACAAACGCCGTTCCGAGACAAAAAAACAGCCCGGAAGCGAGTTCCGGGCTGCCGTATGACAGGAAGCCGTCAGTTGCGGCCGAATTTGTCCTTGAGGATGACATCGTGCGAGCCGCCCTCGACAATGCTCGTGGCCGAGACGAGCGTGATCTTCGCCTTCTCGCGCAACTCCGGCAGCGTCAGTGCGCCGCAGTTGCACATCGTCGAGCGGATCTTGGCCAGCGTGATGTTGACGTTGTCCTTGAGCGGACCGGCGTACGGGACGTAGGAGTCACCGCCTTCCTCGAAGGAGAGCTTGCGCGCGCCGCCGAGGTCGTAGCGCTGCCAGTTGCGGGCGCGGTTCGAGCCTTCGCCCCAGTACTCCTTGTAGTACGTGCCGTTGACCTTGACCTTGTCCGTCGGGCTCTCGTCGAAGCGCGAGAAGTAGCGGCCGAGCATCAGGAAGTAGGCGCCCATCGCGAGGGCCAGCGTCATGTGGTAATCGTGGACGATACCGCCATCGGAGCAGACCGGGATGTAGACGCCCGTCTCCTCGTATGTGTGCTGGGGGTTCCATGCGGTCACGGGCTCGGAGCCGTCCCCGAAGTCCCATGTGACGGATGCGGCATCTGATCCGGTGAACACGAACTGCATCGTGTAACCGTACATGACCCCGAGATCAGAATCGTACTCGGGCTCGTCCGCTGCATCCGTCGGCATGGAGAAAGACATGACGGCCACGAGGACCGCCATGGCCACCGCCAGCACAGCGATGGACTTTGAGTTCATCCCTTCTCACCTCACTCAGGCCAGGACCCACACGGCTGCGCCGTTGCTGGGGTCGTTGTTGAAGATCAGCTGGGAAACGATCTGACAGGTGACGACCATGGAGTCGCTCTGTCCAGAGGCGGTGGTGACGTTGACGGTCACGGTGAAAGTGTCGGTGGGCGAGGATCCGGACAGGGTCAGGATTCCTGTGGAGGAGTCGATGCTGACATTGGCTCCCTCGGGGACGGATGCGGTGTCGACGGACCATGTGGCACCGGCGATTCCGACGGTGTAGGCGGACTCCATGGGGGTCCCTGCAATAGCGGACACGCTGGCGTCTCCGGAGATGTCGAGGACGGACTCGGAGACGATGGTGACCTGGTATGTCTTGGACTGGCCGTAGGCGGTGGTCGCGGTGACTGTGACAGAGCCGGTGCTGACCTCGTCGGTGACGGTCAGGAGACCGGCCTGGGAGATGCTGACACCTGTGGCCTCGGTGACGGACCATGTGACGGCGGAGGTGCCGGAAGTGGCGGAGAGCTGCACTGTCCTGTCATCCGCTCCGGGATAGGTGGTGACGGAGTTGTCTCCGGAGATCTGGAGCTCGGGCTCGGACCTGATGGTGACCTGGAAGGAGGCGGTCTGCTCGGATCCGGCGGAGTCGGTACCGGTGACGGTCACGGTGGTCTCCTGGAGCTCTGTGGAGGATCCGGAGATGACACCAGTGGCGGGGTCGATGGAGAATCCGCTGGGGAGTGTGCCGTTTGTGACGGCCCATGTGACGTTCAGGTCCCCGGCGTTGCTAGAGACGGTCTGGGAGACGGGAGTGGTGGAGACGGTGTTCCCATGGGAGAAGATGCTCTGCTCGCTTCCGTTGACGATGACGTTGTAGACGGTGAATGTGATGTCGAGGTTCTTGGTCTCGCCTGCGGCGTTGGCCGTCAGGGAGAGGCTGTTGGTTCCGACCTGGGTCGGGGTACCGGTGATCTTGCTGCCGTCCCACTCGAGTCCCGCGGGGAGCTCGCCGTTGACGGTCCAGTCGATGTGCTCGGTCATGCCGGAGCTGGCGTTGGGTGTGAAATCGACGCTGGCGCCGAGGATCAGATTGTTGATGGATCCGGAGACGCTCAGTCCCTCGACGATGTTGACCCTGATGTGCATGGGTAGCTCCTGGTGGATGCCACCGGTTTCGGTGGTGGCCATCAGGATGATGTCGTAGTAACCGGAGGTTATGCCGGAGTTGACGGTGACCGTGAGGGTCCCGTCGGACATGGAGGCGGTGATTCCCTCCTCCTCATACTCCTGGATCGTTGTCGTGACTTCGAGGTCGGACGGGTATGTCGGGGTGTACGTGTACTGGAATCCGGGTGCGAGGTCGATCTCGTAGACCTCCCCATAGTCGCCCTCGATGGCGGCCTGGGATTCCGACCCGAGCATAACCACAGCCGACCCCAGGATGGCGAGCATGGCCATGATGATGGCCGCCGTCACCCTTGTTTTGGATTCTACTGCGGTTGAACTCATGAAATTCACCAACGGGTCCCGCGGAGGATACCTTGGACATGACTTTCTGAGACGGGACCCGCTGAAACATGCTCGGAGACGGACTTTAAACGGCCAAAATCTAAAAAATGGAAAGTATGGGAAGGTGTTTAAGTACCCACATCACCGAGGACCCTCTCCATCGCCTTCATCAGCGGTTCGACCGACCTCTCCTCGAGGGCCCTGTCGAGCTCTTGCTTCGGGACGTACTTCTGGAGGATCGTGAAGATCCGGATGGCATCGGCCACGACCTCGGGCTTCGGCCTCCCGGAGATCATCGAGAGATAGTCGACCATCACGATGACCTCAGGAGGGAACACGTACTGGCGTGCCCTGGGGCCCTTCTTTGGACGGACCGTCACGGTGGGCTGCATCTCGAGATTGTACTGCATCGTCGGGGGTTCCTCATCTGGACGTACGTCCGGTTGTCGATCTGGTCCCAGCCCACGCGACGGCAGCAGAACAGGGTGGCCCTCGCATCCTCGAGGAAGTCGTGGGCGTGGAAGCGGTATCCATAGTGATCGGCGCATCTGACTAGCTTCTGCCATCTCCATCCGCCCAGTCCGCCGTTCGCCCAGTCCGCCCACTCCCCGGCGATGGGCGCGTACTCCTCCATCACGTCGCACACATCCGCCTCCGGCATCCGGACCCCCGCTGCCTTGAGGAACTCGATGTCGAAGTACGTGTTGTAGCCGACGATCAGCACTGCGTCCTCGAGAACCTTCTCGATTCTCGGACGGAGCTCCGCCATCGACGGCGAGTCCCGGACCATGCGCGGCGAGATCCCGTTTATCCGCTGGGCATCAGGCCATGAGGAGACTCCGTACGGATGGATGTAGGAGTCGAACAGCTCTTCGCCGTTCCCGTCGAGGACAGAGAGCTGGATTATCCGGTCCTCTCCGGGGCAGGTCCCCGTGGTCTCGGTGTCGATGACCCTGACGAGCTCCGGGTTCGCCTCGAGGTCCACCAGCGCCTCCATGCAGCTTATGTCCCTCCCGCGGGCACCGTACGGATAGAACCTGCTTATCCAGGACCCGTGGACCAGCTCTCCCATGTCCACGATCCTGCCGATGCTCCTGAGCCTGCGGACCTCGTTGCGGGAACATCCGGCATCGCAGAGCTCCCCCATGGTGAGGCCCGGATGGAGCGCCACGAAGGACTGGACATCGGAGATCATGCCGACACCTCCCTGAAGACGTGGGCGTACACGACGGTGTCCGATCTGAGCTCCGGATAGATCCGGGCGAGGTCCATGGCGAACGCCGTCGGATCAGCGTAGCCCTCCCTCCTCCAGAAGCCGTCCACAATCTCGGACACCGTCCCCTCGTGCACCTCCGAGACGACGAACCTCCGCTCGGTGCCCATGTCCGAGAGCCAGAACGTTCCTCCGGCCTGGACCTTCACCGACGTACGGGTGGTGACAGTCTTCGTACCGGAGAACACCATCGGGAGGAGGTCGTTACGGAACCTGAGCGGATGCGCGATCTCGTTCAACTGGTTGAGGACCTCCGACCATCTCTTGCGGAGGCTCTCCGACGGCACGGAGCACATCATGTTGAGGGCATACTTCTGGGCTTTGAGGAGCCCGAACTCAGAGAGCAGCGAATCCGCCAGCTTCCTGGCATAGGCCTGGTCCACGGTGATCTGGGTCATGCCTCCGCCTCCATGACGCGGTACTTCCTCACCGTGTGCCCGGTGATCCTGTCGACCTTCTCCCCGGACACGTAGATCTCGCCCGCCTTCAGCAGCTCGCCCACCCTCGAGCGGACGTTGCGGACGTCCATCCGGGCGATCCTCGAGATGTCGTTGCTGCTGACATCCGGATAGGCCGCTATGCAGTTCAGGACCCTGCGCTGCCTCTCCTCGAGATTGGGGATGGCGCGGTAAGCGGCGATTGACACGGGCGACGTCATGCCACCACCTCCTGCGGATCCGGCGGGTCCTCCGGATTCTGCCAGCCCGGACGTATCCTGTGATAGACCATCCTGTCCACCACGTCCTCGGCCTCATCCGGCGTCAGGATCTTGAACAGACTGAACGCAGACTCGTCCTTCTTCTCGTCCTCACCGACCTTCACACGGGAACCCTCCACATAACCCTCCATCAGGCTGCGGGAGCAGGTGTGCATCCTCTTGTTCAGGGCCCAGTACATCGAATGGGTGTCCGCCGGGGACGTGTAGGAGTCCATCAGGGCCAGGGCGCACTTCTTGATGTACTTCTTGAGATAGTCGCCGCCGGACATGCCCTTGGCGTCCGTAGGCCTGGAGTGCGAGTTCCAGCGCCATTCGCGCTGTTTGGTCTGGGGGTTGAAGACGTTCTTCAGGGCGTAGATGTACGTGATCTCCCCCTGTCCGCACCTCCTCCACTCGAGAGAGATCTGGTCGTTCGGCAGCAGGTACTCGAGGAAGATCAGGACGTGGATGTGCAGCAGACCAGACTCGGTGAACTCGAACGCCGCGAGGTACTGGGGGCGCTTCCCGTTGTTCTTCTTCTTGAGGTATGACATGAAGCGGTTCCATGCCGGGGAGAACGAGCGGTCCGCCTCCCAGAGGTTCTGGAAGCCGTCGGGATCGTGCCTGTACTCCCACCTGCCCATCCTCTTCAGGGACTGGACGATGCGCTCCTTCGTGCGGATGCCCACAGACGGGTCCTCGAGCTGCGCCTTCAGCCTCTCCGCCTCCTCGCGGTCACGCTTCAGCTTCTCGATGCGGTTGGTCATCGCCTGCACATCGCCCGCCTTCAGCGTCCCGGAGGCCACACGTGCCTCGAGGTCGGCGATCTCGTAGTCCGGACCCTCCACCTTGTAGAGGGCCTTCTGGAGCGAAGCGCGGACGTGCTGCGGGAGTGCGGGGTTCGACAGCTTCGCCATGATGGACCTGCGGCTCCTCTCCCTGTTTGCGGCCCTCTCTTCGTCGGTGAGATTGGGATCCGTGGTGAGGGTGAGGAACACAGCCTTGTAATGGTCGCGGAGGCTCTTGGCCAGGGCGTAGTCGAACCGGTTCAGGTTCCTCGCGGCCTTCGCGAGATCGTTGAACCGGGTGCTGTACTCGGACCCGATGACCTCCCCCGATCTGGCGTCGAGCAACGCGATGATCTTCTGATTGGTCTCGTCGGAGTACACCTCGAAGAGATAGTTGATCTCGGCCTTGTCCGCCCTTTCGAGGGTGCGGATTCCCGTCAGGAGACGGCAGGCCTGGAGACGCTGCGAGGAGCAGCGCTTCGGCATGGCCAGCGGGTCCCTGGACACCTTGCCCGGAAGCGTCTTCGTGACCGTCCCGGGGACCCCGAAATCAGAAGTTTGAATTTCGCATGGTACCTTCATCAAGTTAAAGTCCTGCTCGCCCGGGGACCTCGAGGACGTGAGCTCGCGGTGGAGGGCATCGAGCAGCCTCTCTCTCGAAACGGTGACCCAAACGAGCCCGTCATCCTTCTTCTGGACGGTCGCGAGGCCTCTGTTATATAAACGACGGGACGCGCGGTCAATGGCGACCTCGACTGCGTGCCTCTTGTGTCCCTGCTTCTCCCTGGTCTTCAGGACGTTGGAGACCGCGTACGGCAAATTCACAGAGTCGCCGCCCTGGAGGGCGTACTGGATCAGCTTCCTCTCCTCGAACGTGAGCTGGTCGAGGCGGTCTATCATCATCGAGGGGTGGATCTCGGCGATGTCCAGGAGCCTCGCCATGCGCTGCTCCCTGCCCTCCCTGGAAGCCTTCCTGAGCTCCTCGACCTGGGCAGCCTCCGCTGCCTTGGAGGCCTCCCTGACAGCATCGAGATCCTCAGGGGACATCGAGAAGATGGGTCCGGTGACTGTCATCACTCCGATGCGGTTCCCCTCGGAGTCGTAGATGTCGGAGGTCAATCTGCCACCTCCTCGATCCATGCCTTGACGATGTGGTCCGGGTTGAGGACTACCTTGGAGACACCCTCGCTGAGGTCCCCCTTGACGATGACCGGAGCCTTCCGCTCAATTCCCGTCCTGATTCTGTCCATCAGTCCCTTGGCCTCGTCCTTCGACTCGAAGAGAACGACCTCCTCAGTCCTCGAGAAGACGATGTGCACGATCCACGACGTCATGCCCATCCCTCCAGGAACGTCTGGGATTCGGGGACCCTGACGGGAACGACCTTGCGAACGATCTGCGGGGCCTTCGGGAAGCAACGCACCTCGACAGCCGGACATGACCTCAGGAACAGGATTGGCGTCGGCTCGGAACCACGACAGCAGAACGGACCGTACTTCCCGAGGAACAGGCACTCGCATCCCTCGCAGTGGGATCCGTACCCGTTCATGCCGGTACCCCCTCGACAACAAACTTTACCTCAGCCTCCGGGAAAATGATAGACAGATCGCCCATCTCATCAATCCACGCATCCAGGAGAATGCCGGAAATCCTGTTGTGCTCGGTGTCCACCTGGACCTGCGTACTGTCGCCGTCCTTGAGTATCTGAACAGTGGAAAATCCATCGGAGATGGAGCCCTTCTCACCCAAAAGGATAAAATCGACGATACGGCGGCTTATCAATGGAAACCGCCCCCATCGTTTAGAGATGTATGAAATTGAACATCGGGGCCTGAAAACAATGTGCCCCTCCTGTTCGCCATTCTTTTTACCCAGACTTCACATTGACGGAATCGGTGCCGATTCGTCAGAGAAGCTCTCACAGTTTGGTACAATTTCGATTTTCGTAAGGGGTTTAAGGGATTTCGTAGATTTTCGGTCACTCACCTCCGAGTGGTGGACACACGATGTCGGTATCCGTAACGCCGTTGATGGATTCGAACTCCTGGGGGCGGTCCCCCTCGGAGGAGTCGGGGGACTTCATGAAGACGTCGCTGGACATGGAGCATCACGAGATACTGCTCACCAGGTCGTGTTGCATCCCCGAACCCGAGAGGGGGAACGTCAGGAAGGGATTCCTGAGGATCAAGCCGAAGATGATGAGATGACACCCCTTCCTCGTACCCGTCCAGGAGTATTCCTGCGCATGTCGGCTCGTCGGCGCTCGACGTGGCGACAACCATGTCCCCGACATCGCTCAGCGCCGACTCGCAGTCTGCCCTGCGCGCCGTTGCCTCGGTCGTGGTACCGGAGGCCAGGAACTTCCAGCGCATGCGGACGCCCCTGCATCCGGTCAGGTTCCCGAACGCCCACAGAGCGCACAGTAAAATCTCCGTGTCTCGGGACAGCTCCGACGCCGACTTCAGACCTGGTCAGGTCACATGCCTGCACACGGTCGCGCTGCTCCCGCAGGACATCAGGACGTCTGTCGGCACCAGGATCCTGTCCCTCGATGGGAGGTCCAGCGTGCCCGCGACTCCGACGGCCTACACTTCGTCCACCCGATAACACCGATATGTGAACTTTACTACGTGACTTTACATCACATCCTTCTCCGGAGAAGGATCATCGATCGAATCATCGGACGGGGCAAGAAGGGAGACGCAGCTGGAATCCTGCAGATGTCCTCTGGGTTCATCCATCCCGGGGCCCGTTGTATCTGGATGTCAGGAACTCCAGCATCTCCATGAACCTGTCCACATCCTCCTCGGAGTACCTCTCCCTCAGAGCCGTCAGGGACCGCTCCATCTCGGACACCATCCCGTCGTACAGGTCCTTCGCGGCACCGGTGAGCGACAGGTGGTACAGCCCGGTCGCAGACCACCGTCACCGTCCAGGGAGACGGCACCGGTACTGTGACTGTCGAAGCCGACAAGATCCAGCAGGCCCTCAGTCAGATGGATGAGGTGACCTCAGAACAAGAGAACGTGGAGAAGGTCATCACCATACAGTCCGACTCCTACACCCCCGACAAGGCGGAGGCGACACTTGACGCAGATGCGTTGACCGCGGTCGCCGACTCGGGAGCAAGCGTCTCCATCTCCGGAGATGTTGGGACTGTGACCATCAGCCCAGAGGTTGCGTCCACATTGTCAGACAGTGACTCCGCAGTGTCCGTCTCCGTGGCTACAGGCAACAGGGCGGCTATGAACAGTGCCCAGCAGAGGGTCATCGGCGATTCGCCGGTGTTCGAACTGAACGCCACCGCCGGCAACGAATCCATCCACCAACTCGGCGGTACGGTCACCGTTACGGTGCCGTACACACTCCAGCCCGGAGACGATCCCGACAGCATCACTGTGTTCTACATCGATAGCGACGGCAACCTGGAGCCGAAGGTCACCACATACGACCCAATCACCCACACCATAACGTTCGTGACCGACCACTTCTCATACTACATGATCGGAACGACCCAACAGACTCCGACCGATGAGGGCGATGACACCCTGATCTATGCTGGAATCGCCATCGTCGTGGTGATTGCCATCGCAGCTGTTGCGATGGTTGCCAGGAAGAGGCTCTGACAGACACCAAGGGCGGGATACCGCCCATCAAACGCTTTATCCCCCTCATGGGGAGCACTTTTACTAGATTCATCGCATCGGACGCGCCTCATTGTAGACTGGGGTGACCGTTCCCAATGATTCCCTTCCTGATAGAATCCCATTGTCAAGATACACGACTCCCATGCAGGATGATGATGCGTCATCCTTCGGGATGGCATGATCATACAACATCGACACTGGTAGGTCCCTGCGACTAGGTGGTTAGGCATCATGGCCATACCCTCACTACGCTCCATAGGCTATGATGGACAACAGAGCAAACAACAGATTGTGGAAGACCGTTGCAATCATTATCCGCGATGTATCGGACGGTCCGCAATGCTCCCTCAACCCTAGGAGGATGATGAATCCGACCACCGTCACAGAATTGGAGCCTCCTTTCATACGCCATGAAGTAATGACCCCATGAGGACATCGACGACCCCCTTGTGTAACGTCGCCCGGTCGGCATCCAGTGCGCTGGTATCGCTCCGATCAATCGCTGGATCTGACAGATTCAGAACTTCAAGTTCCATATCAGACACCCATATTCCAGTCGGCACATACTGTCGGATTCGTATTATATGTAGTCTCCGGAGATAGCCAGACAATCAGAAAATTCGGTCGGTATAATGGATAACAAGAAACTGATAGCGATCGTCGCCGTTGTGTCGGTGATGTGCCTGCTGGGTACGACCCTGTGCATATCCCCCGATGTGGAGGCTGACGACGGAAGGACTCTGATCGTCGAGACGAGTCCCGACTTCGCCCCGTTCGACTACCAGGTCGGCCAGGAGTATGCCGGGATAGACATGGACATCGTCCGTGCCGTCTGCAACGACATGGGTTGCAATGTACAGTTCAAAACCAACACCTTCGATTCCATTCTCCTGTCTGTCCCATCCGGCAAGTGCGACATCGGCGCCTCCGGATTCAGTATCAACCCCGACAGGGAGAAGGTGGTCGACTTCTCGATCCCGTATGCGGAGATCAACCAGGTCGTCGTCGCTCCCAAGGACACCACCATCCAGACGAAGGAGGACCTCAACGGGATGACGATCTCCGTCCAGACGGGGACCACGGGAGCGGACTACGCGGCTGCGAACTTCTCCAATGACAACATCAAGTTCCAGAAGACATACTCCGATGTCCTCCTTGACCTGAACACAGGCAAGGCCGATGCGGAGATCGTGGACAGCACCGTCGCGCTCGCCCAGTGCGCCGCCAACCCCAACCTCCAGGTCCTGGACATCCTGGACGACTCCCCCGTCGAGCAGTACGGATTCATATTCTCCAAGGACAACACCGCTCTGCGCGACGAGTTCAACGATTCACTCCAGCACATCATGGACAACGGCCTGTACGACATGATCATGGAGTACTACGAGGAGAACGGCTACTCCCCGGAGACCCCCTCGTTCTTCACCACCCAGGGCACGCTCGTTGTCGAGACCAGCCCCGACTTCCCGCCGTACGACAACATGCACGGCCAGGAGTATGTCGGGATCGACATGGACATCATGAGGGCCATCGGATATGAGATCGGGTACAACATCGAGTTCAGGCAGAACACTTTCGACTCAATCATCCTCTCCGTCCAGCAGGGCAAGTGCGACGTCGGGGCCTCAGGGTTCACCATCGATGATGACAGGAAGGAGAAGGTCGACTTCTCCACCCCCTACGCGGAGATCCACCAGGTGCTCGTCGTCAAGGAGGACTGCACGATCCAGAGCAAGGAGGACCTGAAGGGCAAGACGGTCACATCCCAGCTGGGGACCAGCGGGGCCGACTACGCGACTGAACACCTCACAGGCAGCAACCTGATCCAGCAGAAGGACTACAACATTGCCCTGCTCGATGTCATCAGTGGCAAGGCCGTGGCAGAGGTCGTGGACAACACAGTGGCGGAGGCACAGGTCGCCGCGAACGACGGCCTGAAGATCCTCGACATCCTCGACGATGCCGACGTCGAGTACTACGGACTCATCTTCCAGAAGGGGAACTCGGCCACCTACGCCCTGGTCAACGACGCCCTCGAGAAGCTCATCGCCAACGGCACCGTCGACAAGATCATCGAGTACTACTCGTCCCACATCGGCGAGGACATCGCATCCTTCTACAGCGGAGATGCCGCCAGGGAGGACAGCGGCGATACGGGCGACACGGATGAGGAGACCGAGGACGTCGGTTGGTGGCAGGAGCTCAAGGACAGGTTCCACACGGACTTCCTGAAGAACGACCGTTACCTGTACATCTTCGAAGGTCTGAAGAACACCCTCATAATCACGGTCGTTGCCCTGGTCATCGGTCTGATCATCGGTTCCGTGGTCGCCATGGTGCGCAGCACCCATGACATGACCGGAAAGCTGCGGATACTGAACGCGATATGCCACGTGTACATCACCGTGATACGCGGAACGCCTGTGATGGTCCAGCTGCTGCTGATCTACTACGTGGTGTTCGCATCGTCGGACAACGGGGTACTGATAGCGTCGGTGGCATTCGGATTGAACTCCGGAGCGTATGTGGCCGAGGTCGTGCGTTCAGGTATAACAGCGGTCCCGAAGGGACAGATGGAGGCCTGCCGGAGTCTCGGTATGAGCAACAGGATGGCCATGACCAACGTCATCCTGCCCCAGGCCATCAGGAACATCCTGCCGGCCATCGGTAACGAGAGCATCTCCCTGCTGAAGGAGACCTCCGTCGCCGGTTACATCGGAATCATGGACCTGACAAGGGGAGCGGACATCATCAGGGGACAGACCTACGATGCGCTGCTGCCGATCCTCGTGGCCGCCGCCATCTATCTGGCGATCGTCCTCGTGCTGACGTATCTGATTAGGAGACTAGAGAGGAGGCTGAACAATGCCTACTGACAGCGAAGTACTGATTGAGATCAGGAACCTCGGGAAGTCCTTCGGGGACCACGAGGTCCTGAAGGACATTAGCCTGGACGTCCACAAGGGGGAGGTAATCTCCATCATCGGACCGTCCGGATGCGGGAAGTCCACCTTCCTGAGATCCATCAACCTGCTGGAGAAGCCCACGAGCGGGAGCATAAAGGTCGAGGGTGTCGACATACTCGATCCCGACACCGACGTGGACATGCTTCGCAGGAAGATTGGCATGGTGTTCCAGAGCTTCAACCTCTTCCCGCACAAGACGGTGAAGGAGAACGTCATGCTGGCGCCTGTGAAGCTGAAGATCATGACCGAGGAGGAGGCCTCCGAAAAGGCCGACATGATCCTCAAGAGGGTCGGACTCCTCAACAAGGCGGACCAGTATCCTTCCAGGCTGTCTGGAGGGCAGCAGCAGCGCGTGGCCATCGCCAGAGCGCTGGCGATGAACCCCGACGTCATGCTCTTCGACGAACCGACATCGGCGTTGGACCCGGAAATGGTCGGCGAGGTCCTGAAGATCATCAAGGGACTGGCCGACTACGGCATGACCATGCTCGTGGTCACCCACGAGATGGGATTCGCCAGGGAGATCTCCGACAGGGTCCTGTTCTTCGACGAGGGAGTCATCGCCGAGGAGAACACCCCCGACGAGTTCTTCGGCAACCCGCAGAACGAGCGCCTGAAGGACTTCCTGTCCAAGATCCTTTGAAAAACCGGGGAGGGCCACCTCCCCATTCCTTTTTTTCATCTTGATGATGCGGACCCGCCATGGGCCCGTCCCGAATCGAGGCGCAGGCTTCTCAGACCGGGACGATGACCTGGATCATCTGGGCCCTGCCCCATTCCGCCAACGCGTGGATCACCGGCAGGACGGACCTTCCGCGGTCGGTCAGCGAGTAGAACACCTTCACCTTGCCGGATGCGTCGACCCTGCGCCGGACCATCCCGTCCGACTCCAGCTCCTTTAGCTGCCTGGTGAGGATCCCGGACGTCACCTCGCCGATGGTCTTCATGAGCTCCGAGAACCTCATCTCCCCGTTGGTGGCAAGGAGACAGATTATGGTGCACTTCCACCTCCCCTCGATGACGGACATCGCCGTATCGACGCTGCAGTTGAACCTTGGCACTCCGTCGCTCATGCCAGTTCCATCTGATTACAGTGATTAATACGTTCGTATTTTTGACTACTGTTTTACGTGTTAGTATTATTATAGTATCAATTTAAATATTGGAAACCATCTTCAATATCATAGTGATACCATGTCGGGAAAGATCATAGGAATCATCGGAAGTCCCAGGAAGGACGGTAACTGCGCGAACATCGTCTCCAGGATCCTGGAGTCGGCGGAGGCCGCGGGTAACGAGACGGAGATGTACAGCATCCACGAGATGGCGGGAGGGCCGTGCATCGCATGCATGGGATGCAAGAAGGCCGGACAGGGATGCGTGAGAAAGGACGGGTTCACACCCGCCTACGAGTCCATGAAGGAATGCGATGTCGTCGTGTTCGCCACACCGGTCTACTTCGGCCACTGCACAGCCCAGGCCAGGGCATTCGAGGACAGAATGTACGGGTTCATGGGCCCTGACGGATGCTGCCTCAAGCCGGGCATGAGGTTCGTCCCCGTTGTCACAAGCTCCGCAGGCATCGGATCGGCCGAGACCATGGCGGAGGTCAAGCGCTTCTTCACGCAGTACTTCAAGATGGAGTGCGCGGGGGAGATCGAGTTCAACGAGGGTGCCGCGAAGGCCCCTGCGAAGGATGACCAGAACGTCATGTCCGAGGCGGAAAGGATAGGCGGATCCCTCTGACGGGATGATTGGCGCGACCGGGCCAGGTCGGACCTCCAGGACCGGCTCGGCCCATAAACCTGATAAAAAAGTAGGCAGGGGAGCGGAGCCCCCTCGTTCAGTGGACGGTCACTCGCCCCTTATCGTGTCCTCGGCGGACTGGATGCACTTGGTGAGCACCGAGTAGGCGTTGATCATGTCTGACTCCCCCACGATGAATATCGTGTCCGTGTGGCAGCTGACGGTCTCCTCGATGTTGATCCCCGCATCCGAGAGGTTGGTGATCAGATAGGCGATGACACCGCTCGTGTCGACAATCTTCTCAGGCGACTTCACGGCGATCTCGACCAGGTTCTCCCTCACCTTGATCAGGTTGAATCTTCCGACGGTGTCGATGATCCTCTCCTTGAGCAGGGTGTCGGCGATGATGGTGACCGCGGACGCGGACTGCACGCACTGCATGATGCTGTTCTCGTTCCAGAGGTCCTTGAACAGGTTGTCCATCTTGTGCAGGACTGACCAGTCGTTCTTGGCAGTCACGATGCAGGTCTTGGTCCTCATCTCCAACCTGCTGTCCTTGAGGATCTTCAGAATACTGAGCTCGTGGTCGGTGGTCACCGACAGCTTCGAGGCGTAGCGGCGGCAGGCAATCATGACGGCCTCCTCGTTGTCGACTCCGATGTCCTTCATGATCATCCTCGCCAGGGACGAGTAGTTGATCAGGCCTTTGGCCACGCAGTCCTTGATGCTGGGATGGGCGTCTATGTACATCCTGGTCTTCTCCGCGAGACTCTCCTTGATGACGCTCTTGGACATATCGGAGCCATCACGGTCCAGGTATTTGAATGTTTTAAGATGGACAAAAATAAGGTAAAAGGTTTGGAAATGAGACAGCCGTGTCCCTCAGTCCAGGGCCTCCCTCAGAAGTCCGGTGAAGACATCCTTCTGACTGTCCTCGAGGATGAGCGGCGGGATGAGACGGATGGTTCCGCCATGGGCCACGTTGATGAGGACGCCGTTCTCGCGGCAGTAGCTCTGGACCTTCGATGCGGTCTCGCTGGAGTCCATCTGGATGCCTATGATCAGACCGTATCCGCGGACCTCCCTGATCATCGGGGAGTCGATCGCCTTCAGGTCGGCCATCCACCTTGCACCGATGTCCTTCACATGTGGGACGATGTTGTCCCTCTTCATGATGTCGAGGACTGCGCATCCTGCGGCACAGACCAGGGGGTTGCCGCCGAAGGTGGTCCCGTGCGTCCCGGGCGTCATGACCTTGGAGATCTCATCCGTGGAGCAGACCGCACCTATGGGGGTGCCTCCGCCAAGCGCCTTGGCCATGGTGATTATGTCCGGCACGACTCCGAAGTTCTGGATGCCGTACCATTCGCCGGTGCGCCCGATCCCTGTCTGGACCTCGTCCACGATCATCATCGTACCGTTGTCGGTGCACAGGTCGCGGACGCCCTTGAAGAACTCCGCGGACGCGGTGTGGACGCCGCTCTCCCCCTGGATGGGCTCCACGATCAGCGCGGCGGTGTCCCTCGTCATCTTCTCCTTGACGGCCTCCAGGTCCCCGAAGGGGAAGTAGTCGTAGGCGTCGGCTATGAGCGGCTCGAATGACGCCTGTATGCTCTTCTGCCCTGTGGCGCCCATGGCGGCGGACGTCCTGCCGTGGAACCCGTCGATCGCGGCCATGATCCTGCCGCGCCCGGTGTAGCGGACTGCGAGCTTCAGGGCACCCTCGTTGGCCTCGGCGCCGCTGTTGACGAAGAGGCAGCGGTCGAGGTCCCCGGGGGTGATGGATGCCACCCTCTCGGCCAGCTCGGCCTGCTCCTGCACGTAGTAGAGGTTGGAGACGTGCGTCATCCTGGCCACCTGGGCCTGGACGGCGGCGACCCAGTCCGGATGGGCGTAGCCCAGGGCGTTGACGGCGATGCCCGCCACCAGGTCGAGGTACTCCCTCCCGTCGGTGCCGTAGAGGTAGCATCCCTTGCCGTGGGTGAACGACAGGGGGATGCGGCCGTAGTTCTGGAACAGGTAGCGGTCGCTCTTTGCTTTGACTTCTTCGAAATCCATTGCTCTCACTTCGTAATGATCGTTCCGTGCGGCACACCCTTCTTGATGTCCGTGATTATGCTCCTCGGGTCCTTGCCGTTGACCATCCTGACCGTGGTGACACCAGCCAGCAGGGCCTTCCTGCAGGCCTCCACCTTGGGGATCATCCCTCCGGAGATGGTGCCGTCGGCGATGAGCGCGTCCACCTCTGCCAGCGTGAGCGAGTCCACCTTGGAACCGGAGTTGTTGATGTCCAGCATTATGCCCGGGACGTCCGTGATAGTGATCATCTCGCGGCACCCGACGCCTGCGGCGATGCCTGCGACCATCGTGTCGGCGTTGACGTTCAGCATCCTGCCCTCGGCATCCTTCCCGATCGGATACACCACGGGGGTGATGCCCTGGTCCAGAAGGTCGAGGAGGCACTGCGGGTCGGTGCCGGAGACCTCTCCGACCAGCCCGAGGTCCACCTCGACCTCCCTGCCGTCCTCGACGGCGTTCATCGGAGGCTTCTTGGTGCACACGGTGCAGAAGTAGCCTGGGATGCCGAGCGCCTGGACGCCAGACTCCTGGAGGCATCCGACGATCTCGCCGTTGAGCCTCCTCAGCACGGTCTCCGCGACATCCAGGGAATCGGCGTCGGTGACCCTGACCCCGCAGACCTTGCGGGGGGTCATCCCGCGCCTCTCCATCTCCTCGGAGATCTCGGGGCCGCCGCCGTGGACCAGGATTATCCTGTCCCCGCCGCGTATCAGCTCGGCTATCTCCCTGGACAGGCGGAGCATGTCGTCGCGGCCGCGTATCGCGTTTCCGCCGAACTTGAGAACGTACAGGTCGTCCACGGGGAACACCTCAGGTTGCGTACTCCGCATTGATGCGGACGTAGTCGTATGTCAGATCGCACCCCCATCCGGTGGCGGACTCCTCGCCTATGCCGAGGTCGACCATGATCGTGACCTCCTTGTTGTCCATGGCCATGCGGACGACCTCCACTGCGCGCTCGTCCTGGAAGATGGGCGCGCCGGAGTCGAGGATGGGGACCTCCATGTCCCCTCCCTTGATAGTAAGGCGGACGTCGTTGAGGTTGAACTTGCAGCCGCTGTTGCCCACGGCCATCATCAGACGCCCGTAGTTGGGGTCGGCCCCGAAGATGGCGGTCTTGACCAGCGGAGAGTTGGTGATGGCCCTGACGACCTTCACGGCGTCGTCATGGGTGTCGGCGCCGGTGACCTGGACCTCGATCAGCTTGCTGGCCCCCTCCCCGTCCATGGCGATGGTGCGTGCGATGCGTGTCATGACCGTGCGGAGCGCGGCCTCGAACTCGGGGTCGTGGTCGGCGGGCTTGGATTTAGACATGCCGTTCGCCATGAGTATGCACGTGTCGTTGGTGGACTGGTCCCCGTCGACAGTGACCATATTCATGGTGTCGTCGAGGATCGACTGCCACACATCGGCGAAATCGGGTCCGAGCGTGGCGTCGGTGGTGATGAGGGTGAGCGTCGTACCGTGGAGGACCTTCATGTGGGGGGAGATCATTCCGCTGCCCTTCGAGATGGCAGCGATGTACACCAGCGTACCGTCGCTGAGCCTGGCGCGGACAGCGCACTCCTTCTTGATAGTGTCCGTGGTCATTATGGCCTCGCAGATCAGCTTGTCGGTCTCGCGACCGCAATCCAGCTCGCGGGCGGCGCGTGAGATCCCGTAGCGGATCTTGTGCATGTCCAGGAAACGTCCGATGAGCCCGGTGGACATCACGCCCACCTCCTTCGGATCGAGATTCAGCTCCGCCGCAACCGCCTGCTTCATCGCGTAGGCGTCCTCTATCCCGCGACGCCCGGTGAGCGCGTTCGCGTTACCGCTGTTCACCACCACGGCGGACAGGGTGGGGGAGTTCTCCTCCATCATCACCTGGACCGGCGCGGCCTTGACGTTGTTGCTCGTGAAGGCGCAGTACGCCTTGGCGGGGACCTCCGAGTACAGGAGTCCCAAATCCAGGGAGCGGTACTTCACACCGCTGTGGACACCCGCCGCTTTGAACCCCTGAGGGGTCGTTATTCCTCCGTCGATTATCTCTACCATGGGTCACACCCCCAGCCCGGGCATGTCCAGCCCGGCGCTCTCATCGAGGTTTAGCATGAGGTTCATGCACTGGACGGCCTGTCCGGCCGCCCCTTTGACCAGGTTGTCCACGACTCCGAAGGCGACCACCTTGTCGCCTATCAGACGCGACGCGACCTGGGCGTGGTTGGACCCGACCACCGCGCGGATGGAGGGGTCCTTGACGTAATGGACGAAGCGCTCGTCGCCGTACTGGGCACGGTACACCTCATCTATGTCCTCCTGCGTGGCGTCTCCCTTGAGACGGAAGTAGCATGAGGACAGTATGCCGCGGACGATCGGGATCAGCTGCGGCACGAAAGTGACGTTCATATGGGAGCCGGCGACGCGGTCGACAGCCATCTCCACCTCCGGAGTGTGGCGATGGTTACCGACGCTGTACGGGATGATCGACTCGCCGCATGTCGAGTGATGGGTGCGTGGGCTCGGGACCATCCCTGCTCCGGAAGTGCCGGACTTGGCGTCGACGATGACGTCCTCCTCCACAAGACCCGACTTCAGCAGCGGGGCGCATGCGAGGATGATGGATGTGGCGTAGCATCCCGGATTGGCGACCAGATCGGCTCCGCGGATCTCGTCGCGGAAGAACTCGGGCAGACCGTACACAGCCCTCTGGAGGTTCTCGGTGTCGGTGTGGGTGTGTCCGTACCACCTCTCATACACCTGGACATCATGGAGCCTGTAGTCCCCGGACAGATCGATGGCCTTGATGCCCCTCTCCAGGAGGCCGGGGACCTCGTTCATCGCCACGCCGTGGGGGGTGGCAACGAACACAAGGTCCAGGTCCTCGGTGTCGGAGATCCTCTCCGTGAACTCGATGTCCACGTAGCCGCCGAGGAACGGATGGATGTCGGCGACCCTGGCGCCCGCGTTCTGGCGGGAGGTCATGGCTGCGATCTCTACGTCCGGATGCGTGCACAGGAGGCGCGCCAGCTCACTGCCGGTGTACCCGGTGCCCCCGATGATCCCTATTCTGGTCATGTATACCACACACAGTTGTGTTGCTATCCCACTGGAGAAGTATAGAAAAAGGTATTGTTCGATTTCAGACACATGTCCGGAACATAGTCCCCGCGAAGACTGATTGGCGTCATCCGTACCTGCCTGTGGCTGTAGAAACAGCCTCAAGCACCCCGTAATCGGCCCGAAATCGCGCCGAAATCATGCCATGACTATGTGTACGATATCATACACTCGCTGTACAACACTGTCCGTCCTCGCACCCTGTCAAAAGCAAACATATAATCAAGAAGTGAATTTGGGCGTTCGATCACAATGGCAGCCTGCAACACCGTATCCAATGATGCAGCAAACAAAGCCGGAAGGGACAAGGTCGTCCTCGCCTACTCCGGCGGACTGGACACCTCAGTGGCCATCCACTGGCTCCAGGAGAAGTACAACGTCGACGTCATCGCTATCGCGATCAACGTCGGACAGCCCCCGAGCAGCGACGACATCGTCGCCCGCGCCCTCAGGAACGGCGCCATCAAAGCGGACTACATCGACGTCACCGACGAGTTCGTCTCCGACTACGTCTGGCCCTCCCTGAAGGCCAACGCCCTGTACCAGAACGTCTACCCCCTCAGCACTGCTATCGCCAGGCCCCTCATCGCCAAGAAGCTGGTCGAGGTCGCCAAGGCCGAGGGCGCGAAATACATCGCCCACGGATGCACCGCCAAGGGCAACGACCAGGTCAGGTTCGACGTCGGAATCGTCTCCCAGGACCCCGACATGAAGATCATTGCGCCCATGCGCGAGTGGGTCACCACCAGAGAGGCCGAGATCGAGTACGCCAAGGAGAACGGAATCGAGATCATCGTGAAGAAGGAGAGCCCCTACTCCAGGGACGAGAACCTCTGGGGAAGCTCCTGCGAGTGCGGAATCCTCGAGGACCCCTGGGCGGAGCCCCCGGCAGATGTTTGGGAGAACACCGTCGACCCGGAGAAGGCCCCCAACGAGCCCGAGTACATCGAGATCGAGTTCGAGCAGGGAATCCCCGTGGCCCTCAACGGAGCCAAGATGGGCGGCGTCGAGCTCATCGAGAAGCTGGACAAGATCGCCGGCAACCACGGAGTCGGAAGGATCGACCATGTCGAGGACCGTCTGATGGGAATCAAGAGCCGCGAGACCTACGAGTGCCCCGCAGCCGTCACGCTGATCAAGGCGCACCAGGCCCTCGAGGCCATGACCCTCCCCAGGGACACCATCGAGTACAAGCGCGGAATCGAGCAGAAGTTCTGCCAGCTCGTCTACGACGGACTCTGGTTCGGCGGACTCATGGAGCCCATCCAGGCCTTCGTCGACAAGACCCAGGAGTTCGTCACCGGAACCGTCCGCGTCAAGCTGTACAAGGGCAACGCGATGGTCGTCGGAAGGAAGTCCCCCTACTCCATGTACGACGAGGGACTCAGCACCTACGCCGAGGGAGACGTCTTCGACCACAACTCCGCCACCGGATTCATCTACGTCTGGGGGCTCCCCGGCAGGACCGCCGCGAAGAGCCACTCCGCGAAGAAGATGTGATCGCCTTGCAGCAGGCCCTGTGGTCCGGAAGGTTCTCGGCCGGGATGGATGACTCCACCCTGGCCTTCACCTCCTCCCTGGATGTGGACTCCCACCTGGCGTTCTACGACGTCATGGGATCCCTCGCCCATGTGAGGATGCTGAAGAAGTGCGGCGTCATACCTGCCGAGGACGCGGACAAGATAATATCCGGACTCAAGGACATCCTCGTCAGGGTGAAGGACGGCACCTTCGAGTTCGACTACTCTCTGGAGGACGTCCATACCTGCATCGAGTTCAGCCTCACACAGGCGATCGGCCCCGCTGGCGGCAAGCTGCACACCGGGAGGAGCAGGAACGATCAGGTGGCGACGGACTTCAGGATGTACCTGAGGGACGACGCCCTCAAGGCCGCCGAAGCGGTCAACGGGCTGATGATGGCCCTGGTCAAGGTGGCCGAGGACAACGGCGACGCCGTCATGCCCGGCTTCACCCACATGCAGCACGCCCAGCCGGTGACCCTGGCCCAGCACATGCTGGCCCACGCATTCAAGTTCTCCCGCGACGCCGACAGGTTCCTCGACGCGTTCAGGAGGATGGACAAATGCCCGCTGGGGGCCGCGGCGCTCGCCGGGACCACGTATCCCATCGACAGACGTATGACCGCCGAGGCGCTGGCGTTCAGGGAGCCCACGGAGAACTCCATGGACTCCGTCAGCGACAGGGACTTCGTAACCGAGCTGGCGTACTGCGCCGCCCAGACCGCCGTCCACCTCTCCAGCCTCTGCGAGGAACTGGTGCTGTGGTCTTCCCAGGAGTTCGGCTTCATCGAGATGGACGACAGGTACACCACGGGATCGTCCATCATGCCCCAGAAGAAGAACCCGGACATCGCGGAGCTCGTCCGCGGGAAGACGGGCTCCGTCGTCGGGGCACTCATGACGATGATCACCATGACCAAGGGACTCCCGCTGACATACAACCGCGACCTCCAGGAGGACAAGCGCCCCGTGATGGAGTCCATGGCGACGGTCATCGCCAGCGCCCAGATGATGTCCAAGGTGATATCCACCACCGCGTTCCACAAGGACAGGATGCTAGAGGTGACAAGCAGGGGCCAGATCAACGCGACCGACCTTGCGGACTACCTCGTCACCAAGGGCGTCCCGTTCCGCGAGGCGCACGGGATCGTGGGTGCGGCCGTCAGGCACAGCATCGACACCGGCAGGAACCTCGAGGACATGACCCTCGAGGAGCTCAGACAGTTCTCCGACAGGATCGAGCAGGACGTGTACGACGTCCTCCCGGTCGTCAAATGCGTCGAGCGCAGGAACTCCTACGGAGGAACCTCCCCGCAGTCCACCGACGTCCAGATTTCCAAGGCCATCGAGCAGATCATGCTCAGGGACGAGGTCATCAGACAGGAGAACCAGCTCATCGAGAACTGCTGGAAGGCTCTGATCGAGTGAACAAAACGGAGAGACAGCTCTCCACCTTACCCCCCATTCTCCCTCCCGTCGTCCCATGTCGTGACTACGCGGAGATGATGCAAAAGCTCCGGTCCGTCCACTGCCAGGTTGAAGGATGGCTGTCGGACATCGAAGCTATATTTTAACGACGGAGAGTGGAACGGAATCGATCAGACCCGCGTTCGCTGAGATCCGATCTGATGGGAGACGAATGGGATTGACGGATCAATCGAACTCGACGTTGTCATTCTGCTTCACGGTGAAGCTTATCCCGGCGGCGGTCAGCATGTTGCTGATGTTGTCGGCGATATGGGACAGGTCGGTGCTCTTGGTGTAGGTCTTGAGGTAGAACTCCTTCCTGTCCATGGGGAAGACGAGGCGGACCTTTCCCTTGCGGTTGTAGCCCTCGGGCTTGCGGTTGCGCTCGAGATCGATCATGTTGAGCTCTATCAGCATCTGGAGAATCTCCTCCTCTTCAGGCGTCTGACCGATCTCCTCCAGGAACATCTTGAGGATGTCGGGGAAAACCGGAGCCAGGTCCTTGTAGTCGGATTTGCCTTTGAGAATGAAGTGCGTGCTGTAGACCTTCATCGTCCCCGCTGATTAGCGCCTCTTTATTTAATGTTTAGGTGTCTCTGAATATCCCTTTAATAGTTATAGAGCATGTTCCGGCACCATGAGAACCGCACTCACAGTGGCGGGCTCTGACTCCATAGGAGGCGCGGGCATCCAGGCAGATGTGAAGGCCATGTCCGTCGTCGGGGTCCACGCCGCTTCAGTAATCACAGCCGTCACCGCCCAGAACACATGCGGAGTCGACGGCATCCTCCCCATACCGGAGGAGTTCATCAAGGCGCAGCTGGAGGCTGTGCTCAAGGACTGCGACATCAAGGCAGTCAAGACCGGTATGCTCTACAGCGCGGAGATCGTCGGCACTGTGGCCGACATCCTCGAGGACCACGAGATGCCTCTGGTCGTCGACCCGGTGATGATCTCCGGCACAGGGGCATCCCTGTCCGATGAGGGCTTCGCCTCCGCGCTGAGGAAGAAGCTGCTGCCCATCTGCGAGTTGGTCACCCCCAACAAGCACGAGGCCGAGGTCCTTGCGAAGATGAAGATCAAGACCAGGGACGACCTTATGCTCGCCTGCGAGCTCATCGGGAAGCAGGGATCCTCCGTCCTGATGAAGGGGGGCCACTTCAACACGCCGGTCGTCACCGACTACCTGTACCTTTCCTCGGAGTTCACCAAGATGGAGTACCCGCGCCTCAGGAAATCGGGCCACGGGAGCGGATGCGTCCTGTCCTCGTTCATCACAGCCAACATGGCGAAGGGACTGGACATCGTGAACGCCGTCCTCAAGTCGAGGGAGCTCATCCAGGAATCCATCGCGACCCAGTACGCCATCGGGAAGGGGGACGTCGTCGTGAACACGATGGTCAAACTCAAGGGCGACACCGACAAGTTCCAGGTCCTCGACGCTCTGGACGCCGCCGCCGCCAAGCTTGTCGACACCGTACCGGACGAGCTCGTCCCCAAGGGCGGAATGAACATCGCCATGGCCCTCAAGGACGCCGCGGGGCCGGAGGAGATCGCCGCGATCGAGAGGAGGATGACCGTCCACAACGGGTTCCTCAGGAAGAACGGACCCGCGAAGTTCGGCACCGCCGAGGGACTGTCCTACATACTCCTGACCGTCATGAAGCACGACCCGTCCGTGCGCTGCATCATGAGCATCGCCTACGGGGACGACATCATCGACGTGATGGAGGAGGTCGGGATGGTCTCCGTGATGGCCGAGATGGGGAAGGACAAGTTCTCCGAGGCCACCGAGAAGGCCCTGAAGAAGAGCAAGAGGATCCCCGATGCCATCGTCGACAAGGGTCCGAAGAAGGACAGGACCATCTGGCTCCTGGCGAAGGACACGCAGTCGATGCTGGAGAAGCTCGACGAGATCCTCTGAAACTCATGCCTGGAGGATCTGGACGGTGAACCCGTCCGGGTCCCTCACGAAATAGAACTCCACGCCCGGGCCTGGCGTCACAGGCCCGACATACTTCTCATCGAGACTGGCCGCGAGCGCCCCCGCCTCGCTGCTGGTGAACCCTATGGATATGCACTGGTAGTCTACGGGACCCTTGCCGTCAGCCACGAGCTCCAGCTTGGTGTCACCGTCGCCGAGGAAAGCGATCTCATGGCCTGGCGGACCGAACCTGCGGGAGACACCCATGCCGAGCCTGGAGTAGAATGCGATGCTGCGGTCGAGGTCGGTTACATGGATCGTGGTGTGGGCGAATACCATGCACAGGAATCGGCCCGGAGCGATTTCAAACTTGGGAATCCCCGGGGTGACCCCGGGGAGGTAAAATGGTGGGGTTTCAGCTGATAGAGACGATCTCGATCTCGAAGTAGAGAGTCGCGTTGCTCGTCTCGTCGCAGGTCTTGTAGGTGAACTCACCGTTGCCGATGTTGGTCACGTACCAGGTCTCGGTCCCGAAGTCCAGCTCGATCATCTGGATCTCGCCGTTGTCGCCGACGGTCGTGTAGTCGCTGAAGGCGATGTCGCAGACGATGTTCTCGCCGCTGATGCCGGTGACTGTGAAGGTCGTGGTTCCGAAGGTCTGGGTCTCCTCGTCATCGTCATCGCTGATGGGGGCGTAGGTGTAGGTCTGACCGCTCTCGACGATGTTGGTGACGATGACCCTCTCGGTGGTGGAGTCGTAGGCCGCGGTGGCCTGCCATCCGTACACTGTGGTGATGGTCTTCATGACTCCTCCGGAGGGGGCGTCCCCGTAGAGGTCCTCGAACTCGGCGACCGTCATCTCCTGGACGACGGGGATCTGGAATCCGGACGTGGACTGAGTGTGGAAGTCGGATCCGGCGAGGTAGCCGTTCTGGACTGTCACCCTGATCTTGTCTCCGACCTTGTGTCCGACGACGGCGTTGCCGAAGTCGGTCAGGACGTCGCTCCCTCCGACTTTGAAGTCGAGGAGGCTGTCGCTTCCGCCCGTGAAACTGTTGGATTTGATGATGGCGTCGTCGTCGGCGATGCTGCTGATGTTGGTGTCGAACACGACGGCGTTCTCCTCGCCGTAGTAAGCGTAGAACGTTCCTGTGTATCTTACCTCGACGGTGTCACCGTACGCGGCCTTGGTTGTATCTTCAGTCAGGTAATGCTCGTCGACGTAGACTCCGACCACCGACACGGCGGCCAGGATGAATACAACGAAGCAGACCGTGAATATAGGGTCTCTCTTCTTTTTCTCATCGCCAGTCATTTTACCGAGCGTGCGATTATGGACGTATTATAAAAGCATTGGTCTATCTTAGTTTATAATAAAACGAGAGGGGAATCCATCGAAACCTTCAAGTCGGAGGCTTCGTTGGACTGTGTATACCTGTGATTACTGTGTATATCGTGCATATACAGTTATATACACAAACAGCGTACAGGATGTCAGAGGAAGATGGAGATCATCATCAGCAACTCCAGCGGAAAGCCGATCTACGAGCAAATCACCGACCAGGTGAAGAGCCAGATCATGAGCGGACAGCTCAAGGCGGGCGATGCCCTGCCGAGCATGCGCGCTCTTGCCCAGAGCCTGAGGATCAGCCTCATAACCACCAAGAGGGCGTACAACGACCTCGAGGCGGAGGGGTTCATCGAGACGGTCGCCGGCAAGGGCAGCTTCGTGGCCGCCCAGGACCCGGAGCTGCTGCGCGAGGCCAACCTGAAGCTGGCGGAGGAAAGCATCCGCAGGGCGGTGGAGGTCGCCAAGCGCGGCGGCATCTCGAAGGACGAGCTGACGGAGATGGTGGACATCCTGTACGAAGGTGAATGAGAATGGAGAACGCGGTTGAGATAAGGGGACTGTGCAAGTCCTTCGGATCCTTCGAAATGAGGGACCTGGACCTCGACATACCTCAAGGATACGTGGTCGGCCTCATCGGCGAGAACGGTGCAGGTAAGACCACGCTGATCAAGTGCATAACGGGCGCGAACATCATCGATTCCGGGAGCATAAGGATCTTCGGATCGGAGGACAGGACCGAGATAGACGGGAGGGTGGGGGTAGTCTTCGACGAGTGCCACCTGTTCCAGCAGATGACCGGCGCCCAGATAGGGAAGCTGATGTCGACCCTGTTCGGGAACTGGGACCAGACCAGATACTCGGAGCTCATGTCCACGTTCGGCATCCCCGAGGAGAAGAAGCTCAAAGAGTACTCGCGCGGTATGAGGATGAAGATTCAGGTGGCCGTCGCTCTGTCCCACAATCCCGAGCTCGTGATAATGGACGAGGCGACTGCGGGCATGGACCCGGCCGCCAGGGACGAGTTCCTGGACCTCGTGATGGATTACATGCAGGACGAGAACCACACAGTCCTGATGTCATCGCACATAACATCCGACCTGGAGAGGATCGCGGACTACATCGTGTTCATACACAAGGGGAGGATCGTGATGAACGGTCCGAAGGACGAGATCCTCGAGAACTATGGGATCGCCAAGGGCTCCGAGAGGGACGTCCTGGCCATCGGCCGCGAGAACATCATCAGCCTGAGGCGCGAGGAGCTCTCTACATCCGCACTGGTCGCGGACAGGAAGGGCGTCGCCGAGGCGTTCCCCGAGCTGGTCGTGGACCCCGCGTCCCTGGACGATATAATGGTCATGGTGATCAGGGGTGATGCAGCATGAACGGGCTGATATGGAAGGACGTCGTCCTGCTAAAGAGCGCCCTGGTGTACATCGCCGTCTTCGGGATCGTGTTCTCGCTTCTATTCAGCGAGTCCAACGTCATGGGGATTGTGTGCCCGATGCTGTTCTCATCACTCGTCTCCAGCTCCTTCGCATGGGACGACCAGTGCAAGTGGGACCAGTTCGCCGTCTCCGCCGGGATCGGAAGGAGGAGCATCGTAATCGCCAAGTTCGAATCGTCCCTGATATTCGTGACGATCGGGGCCGTGCTCGGGTTCGTCGTCTCCGTCGTCATGCAGACGATCAACGGAACCGGATACGGACTAGAGTCCATCGCCGTGGTGTCCGTAACCGGATGGGTGCTCGGACTCATCGTCGTCAGCATATCGATACTTGTGAACTACTGGACGGGCAGCAGCGTCAAGGCCCAGTACGTATCGATAATCGTGCTGATGGCCAGCATCGCGTTCCTGGTGTCAGCCACCATGATCGCCTCCGACATTCTCGGAGGGAACATGCTGGCCGTGACCGCCGTGCTGATCGACGTGATGCTCGTAATCATGGCGGCGTCATACAAGGCCTCCTGCGCCAGATTCGAGGCCAGGGACCTATGACCAGCCTGATGGCTTTGGACCTGGGAAGGGCCTCAAAGGCCCTTCTTTCACTCATCGTCGCTGGAACCGCCATGACAGCGGTTGCTGGGACCCTCGGAGTCTACGATGCCGTGGTGTACATAGGATGCATCCTCCTCCTGGCTATACCAGCAGCGATGATTTCCCAGATCATGTACCTCCAGGAGGAGAGGTGCGGGTGGCTGACATTCGTCGTCTCCTCTGGACAGGAAAGGAGACATATCGTCGGCTCAAGGTTCATGACGGCCGTCCTGATCCCCTCGGCGGCCGTCGGGATCGCCTCATGCATCGCGGGACTGGCATCTGGTGCCCATAGTCTGGTCATGATGATGCTGATACCCGCATCACTGTGCGCATCCCTGTCATCCATAGCCTCCGTCTCTTATTTCGTGGGCGACTGGAGGGTAGGCAAGGCGTTCGTTTACGCGATATCGGTCGTTTGCGTATTCGTTTTGTTCCTGGCCATGGTAGGATTCCAGTCGATCGATGAGGGCAACACCTCGCTGACGGTGTTCACGATATGCTCCGCTGTCGCGATCTGCGCCGCAGGGTATGCCGTCTCCAGACACGGATTCGAGGCCAGGGACCTTTGACTCACCATTATGAGAAGGTGTGGACGATGGGAGATGTGAGTGGACTGCTGCGGAACGACCTTCGTCGCCTCATCCCCTACATCGTGATGGCCCCGTTGGCGGCCATCATGATCGCGATGGGCGTGAGCTTAGGGACGCTCATCATCCCCATGATAGTTGCGGCCTACGCGACCTGCAACCTGTTCTCCGACGACAGGGGATGCGGGTGGCTGACCTTCGCCGCATCGGCTGGGATCAGCCGCCGCAGAATCATCGCTAGCAGGATACTGGCACTTCTGATCCTGCCCATCCCTGTCGCTGTCATCCCAGCGATATGCACTGTCATGATATCGCCGATGGAGGACCACATCCTGGCGGGCCTTGGGATCGGGACATACCTTGCCGGGATCGGTTACGGCTGCATGGTCTGCTTCCCCCGTCCGTATGAGAACGTGTCCCCTCTACGCTGCATGATCGGACAGTTCGCATTCCTGGCAGCATCGGTGCTGGCACTGCTCGCGGTCGATGCCGTGACTGGAGACGTGGCCGTCGGCTTCGCGGTGTGTGTGGCGATGGGATTCGCAACCATGGCATGGACGTACGTCCTGGCTGTGGATAGGTTCGCCAGAACTGACCTCTGAGCCGAGAATCCTCATCTGACCCTGAACCTGACGTTCATATCCATGGCCATGCGGGCGCACTCGTCCTCGGACTCCTGGCTGATCGAGCCCCCGACGACGGAGACAGTCACACCGGAGATGCGCTCCCTGCATTCCCTTATGAAATCGAGGACCGCCGGATACGCATCCTCCCCGAACGAGGGGCGGCTGACCTCCATGTACTCCTCGGAATTCGGCGCGTTGAGGCTGATTGAGACGGAGTCGATCACACCCTCCATCTCAGGCACGATGTCCCTGCCATTGATGAGGTTCCCCAGGCCGTTGGTGTCCAGACGGACGGGCTTCCCGAACTCCGCCTTGATCCTCCTGGCGCATTCCAGGACGTCGTCGAACCTCTCCGTCGGTTCACCATAGCCGCAGAAGACGACCTCTCTTGACTTCGACAGGTCGACGGCCCTGAGCTCGCGCATTACCTCTTCCACTGTGGGCTCGTGGTCCAGCCAGAGGGAGTCCGCATCTCCGAGCCTCGGGGTGGAGTCCCTGACGCAGAACACGCATCTGCACGGACACCTGTTGGTCATGTTGATGTAATAGGTACTGCCGTAGCGGTAGAGGATGCTCATGAGACTGCATCTGGGAACCGACGTTAAGGATGTCGCCGCGGTCATCGGACCGAGATGTTCCCGTCCCTGCGGATGTAGGTCTTCACGACCTTGGTGAAGAACCTTACGAACAATCCCAGGGTCAGCCCTGCGAAGATCGTCCCCCATCCGACGCCGACGAAGTCCTGGAGGACAGCGTAGGACAGGATGAACGCCGATGCCACGAAGACGATGTCGAAGATCACCATCACCTTGTCCAGCCTCACCTTGGTGGCCCTGCTGATGGTGAGGACCAGCCCGTCGTCCGCCAGCATCGAGATGTCGGCGTCGATCTCCAGCACGCATCCGAAACCTATGATCGCTGTGCCGACGATCACCAGGACCCACTGCTCCACAGGTCCGGTAACCTCCCATGACCCCAGCATCCACACTATGATGTCGACGAACAGGCTGAACAGCATCGAGAACGGGAGCTGGCTGAGGGTCAGGAGGATCCTCTTGCGGTCCCTGATGATGGCCCACTCCATCACGATGAACAGGGTGTACACGATGAAGATGGTAGTCCCGAGGGACAACCCCGTGATGCCGCTGATGACGTTCGGAAGCGAGACGATGGGCGAAGCCCCCATGGATGCCTTTACCGTCAGCACGACCCCGAATGACATCACCAGGACGGACGCGACCATCTCGACCAGGTCCTTCTTGAAAGTGGGTCTCGCCATCACCGGCGTGTATCTGTCTGGGGCTCCCATCTTATCGATGAATCCATCACCCATCCAGTATATTACGGGAACCTGACATGCCAAAGCACGACACGCCCGAGACAACCACGCCTATGTTTAAATCGGAGCCGCGACTAGGTGAGCGCATGTTCGATCTGTATGTCGTCACCGACAGCCAGCTTTCAAAGGGACGCACCGACGCCGAGGTCGCCAGACTGGCCTTCGAGGGAGGGGCCGATGTTGTCCAGCTAAGGATGAAGAACGCCGACGGCAGGGAGATGCTGGAGCAGGCGAGGCTCATACGCGGATACGCCGAGGAGATGTGCAAGCTATTTATCGTGAACGACAGGGTCGACATCGCCATGGCATCCGGGGCGGACGGCGTCCATCTCGGACAGACGGACATCCCCGTCGAGGATGCCAGGAGGCTCATGGGCGACGACGCCATCATCGGCGTCTCCGTGGACAACGCGGAGCAGGCCATAGCAGCGGCCGAGGGAGGGGCGGACTACGTCGGCGTGGGCGCCATCTTCCAGACCGCCACCAAGCCCGACGCCAACCAGGGCGTGGGGCTCGGCGCGATATTCCAGGTCAGGGAGGCCGTGGACATCCCGATCGTGGCGATAGGCGGGATCAACCGCGGGAACATCCAGGACGTCATCAGGGCCGGCGCCGATGCCGCCGCGGTCGTGTCCGCGGTGGTCGCCCAGGATGACGTGAGGGCCGCCGCCCACGAGCTGAGGGACCTGATACTGAAGGTCAGGCCCCACGTTCCCCCGGAGAGCCTCTGATGATAGTGAGGGTCAACGGCAGGGACATAGAGGTCCGCGACGGTGCAACGGTCGGGGACCTCATCGACATGCTGGGACATCCCAGGGACAGGGTCGCGGTCGAGATCGACGGTGAAATCTGCCCGAGATCGATTCACGGAAGGACCCCCCTCCGCGCCGGACAGACCGTCGAGATCGTCAGCTTCGTCGGCGGTGGATGAGATGAGGGAGTCCCCACTGCCGGAGGACGTCGCCCGGTGCCTGGCGGAATCCAGGGTCGGCGTCGCCGGCGCGGGCGGCATGGGTTCACATGTCGCGACCGCACTCGTCCGCTCCGGGATCGGACACATGGTGATCGCTGACTTCGACAGTGTGGACCGGTCTAACCTGTTCCGCCAATGCTATGTCCCGACCGATGTCGGCAGGCCGAAGGTGGAGGCGCTTTCCGAGACCCTCAGGGACATCGAGCCCGATTTGGACCTGACCGCCTTCGACGGCAGGCTGGATCCGGACAACGCGCCGTCGGTCTTCTCGGGATGCGACGTGGTCTGCGAGTGCCTCGACCTCCCGGAGATGAAGGCGATGCTCGTCGAGTCGCTCCTCTCGCAGAAGAACGGTGCCGTGGTGGTGTCGTGCTCCGGGATGGCCGGATTCGGCAGCTCCAACACCATAGTCACAGAGAGGCGCATGTCTAGGCTCTACGTATGCGGCGACGGCGAGTCCGATTCCTCGGACGGCCCAGGCCTTACGGCGGCCAGGGTCATGGTCTGCGCAGGACACGTCGCGAACATGACGATCAGACTGCTCCTCGGATACGACAAACCGTAAATCCGCCACCTCCATGCCCGTTCCGATAACATGTCGGACGATCTCATCATCGGGGGCCACAGGTTCGGATCCAGATTCATCCTGGGCTCCGGCAAATTCTCACTGGACATCACCCGCGCCGTCATAGAGAACGGCGGGGTTGAGATGGCGACCCTGGCCGTCCGCAGGGCCAACTCCCCCGGGGAGGGGAACATCCTGGACAGCATGCCGGAGGGCATCACCCTCCTGCCCAACACGTCAGGAGCCAGGAACGCCGAGGAGGCGGTCCGCATAGCCAGGCTCGCCAGGGAGCTCGGATGCGGGGACTTCGTCAAGATCGAGATCATCCGCGACACAAAGTACCTGCTCCCGGACAACTGCGAGACGATCAGGGCTGTCAGGATGCTTGCCGACGAAGGCTTCATCCCCATGCCGTACATGATGCCCGACCTCACGGCGGCTAGGTCCATGGCCGATGCGGGAGCGGCGGCCATAATGCCGCTGGGATCCCCGATAGGCTCCAACAGGGGTCTCCTCACCAGGGACTTCGTCAGGATGATCGTCGAGGAGATCGACCTCCCAGTCATCGTGGATGCCGGGATCGGCAGGCCGTCGCAGGCCTGCGAGGCGATGGAGATGGGCTGCGCCGCGGTCATGGCCAACACGGCCGTCGCCACCGCGAGGGACATCCCCGGCATGGCAAAGGCATTCAGGATGGCCATCGAGGCGGGGAGGCTTGCGTACCTGTCCGGCCTCGGCAGGGTCCTCCATAACAGGGCGGAGGCGTCCAGCCCCCTTACCGGATTCCTCAGGGAGTGATCCCGTGACGAGGAAGCACACCGACGCCATGGACTACCTGGACAACATGGAGTGCCTGGACTCCGACATAATGGACGCCGTACTATCTGAGACTGATGGGCTGGACCCGTCCTCGTGCACCGACCGGGACGTGAGGAGGGCCCTGGACGGCGACTGCGGAGCCGAGGGGTTCGCCGCACTGCTCTCACCTGCCGCCGAACCGTACCTGGAGAGGATGGCGGAGAGGGCCCGTGACGAGACCCGCAGGCACTTCGGCAACTCCGTCTGCCTGTTCACTCCCCTGTACGTGTCCAACTACTGCTCCAACGAGTGCGTTTACTGCGGATTCAACTGCCGTAACCGGATCAACAGGGCCACCCTGGACCTCGAAGGCGTCGAGAAGGAGCTGGACGCGATAGCCGCAACCGGACTGCAGGAGGTCCTCATCCTCACGGGCGAGTCCAGGGCGAGGTCGGACGTCGATTACATCGGAGAGTGCGTCAGGCTGGCCTCGGAGAGGTTCTCGACAGTGGGCATCGAGGTGTACCCGATGAACACCAACGAGTACGCCCACATCCGCGGATGCGGTGCGGACTACGTCACGGTCTTCCAGGAGACGTACGACCCGTCCAGGTACGCGGAACTCCACCTGTCGGGTCCCAAGAGGATCTTCTCCTACAGGTTCGACGCGCAGGAGAGGGCCCTGAGGGGCGGGATGAGAGGGGTCGCCTTCGGGACGCTGCTCGGTCTGAGGGACGACTTCAGGAAGGATGCGCTCGCCTGCGGGCTGCATGCCGCCGCGATACAGAGGCGCTACCCGCACGCCGAGATCTCCATGTCCCTGCCCAGACTCAGACCGGCCGGCGGCGTGGACAACCACATCGCCGTGACCGAGTCGCAGCTGCTCCAGGTCTCGCTGGCGTACCGCATATTCCTGCCCTTCGCCGGCCAGACCATATCCACCCGCGAGCGTCCGGGATTCCGCGACGGGATCGTCGGACTCAGCGCAACTAAGATATCCGCAGGAGTCAGTGTAGGTATAGGCGAGCACAGCGGCGAGGCCCACGGCGACGGACAGTTCGTGATCTCGGATCCGAGGTCGCTGTCCCAGATAACCGAGGCTCTGCACCGCAAGGGGCTCCAGCCTGTGATGACGGACTACGTGAGAACATGATAGCTATAACAGCAAGGAATCTCTGCGCAAGGCCGTTCCTAGAGCAGATCGGACTGCTTGCAGCGGCTCATCCAGAGATGATAATACTCAGGGAGAAGGACCTCTGCTACGACGAGCTGCTGGTGCTGGCGGCCCAGTGCCTCGAGATATGCGAGAAGCACAACGTGCCCCTGGCGATCAACTCCGCCATGGATGTGGCCAGGGAGCTCAACATATGCAGGATCCACCTTCCCATGCAGCTTCTGCGCGACACCGAGGACCTGAGCGACTTCTCCCTCGTGGGAGCATCGGTCCACTCGGTGGAGCAGGCCCGCGAGGCGGAGGACCTCGGGGCGGACTACGTGCTGGCAGGACACGTCTTCCACACGGCGTGCAAGGACACCGATCCGCGCGGGATCCCATTCCTGGAGGAGATCTGCGATGCGGTCGACATACCGGTGTACGGCGTCGGTGGTATCACCCCCGACACATATCCCAATGTCATCCGCTGCGGTGCGGCTGGTGCGGCGGTCATGTCTTCGGCGATGACCGAGCAGGAACCGGCGGAGCTGGTCCAGAGGCTGTCTCGCAGGATCGAGTGAGCCGGCCGGGATTCATACAATCTCCGAGCGTCCCGCACTAATTATAATAATACACACCCCGATTTGGCGTGTATGGGCAATCAGGATGAGTATCTGCGCAACTTCACGGTACTGCTCACCGAGAAGGGTGTGGTCCCTCTCACGGACCCGATGCAGATCGCCGTTTACAACGAGCTGTGCAGCGGGAGCAAGAGGCCCAGCGACATCTCCGCCTCCCTCGGCATCCCGTCTTCATCCCTCCATTTCGTTCTGGACAAGATGACCGACTCCGGCGTCATAGTCAGATACAAGCCGGACGCGGACAAGAAGTCCGTCTACTACTCCAACCTCGCCCTCAAGATCGCGGGATCCGAGATGCCCCGGGAGGGCGCCGCGGAGGAATGCGAGGAGACCTTCAGGGACCCGTCCCGCTACTACAGCGGGATGTCTTCCGTGGCGAACATGCTGGACCAGTACGCCGCCGAAATCGGCCTCAGCCTGGACCAGCTCCGCCTGAGATACGCTGACGACCTCGCCGACTCGATGAAGATCGACATCGGGTCCGGCAGCCTCGAGGACTCCATCCTCAAGATCAAGGAGAGGTTCGCCGCCATCACCGGTTTCAAGTTCAGCGTCTTCGCCCTCAATCCCCTGACCCTTGTGTTCGAGGGTGACAAGGTCATGTCCTCCAAGATCGACATGCTGTCCGAGTTCGTCGGCAGGGCCGTGGACAACGCCACCGGGAAGCATTACGGCATCGTCTCGACCGAGGACTTCGGATCCGGCGACACGGCCAGGTTCAAGGTCGTCTACGAGAGGGCCGAGAAGGGGCAGGAGCCTTACCTCAACACATCCCTGCATCAGTCAGGGGAGGTCTCCAGGTTCCTCATGGTCGAGCTCGACGGCTCCGTGGGGCTCATCACCAGCCCCGTCCAGATAGACATAGTGGACGCGGTCTACGAGAGGCCGCTCTGCATCACCGACATAGTCAACAAGGTGGAGGCGCCCAGGTCCACCGTGACCTCCAACATCCTGAGGATGGTGGAGGACGGCGTGATCTCCGTGTTCTACTCCGAGTCGGGAACGGCCTACTACGGCATGTCCTGCTCCATCCTCATGAAGAAGTCCCGCAACATTAACAGGGACAGCACCGAGATCCGCTCGATCCTGTCATCCGTCAGGTCCAAGGAGGGATCCTTCATGGAGGGATACCTGCTCTACCTGCTGTCGTCCCTCAAGGGCCTCGGCTTCGACACGGACTACATGATGGTCGTTCTCGGCGCCAAGTTCATGAGGGTCGCGGGCAACGACGGTCCCCGCAACTTCGACGTGTTCTTCGGGAAGATGTCCGACATCGCCAAGGCGATCGGTCTGTCCCTCAACGTCGTCTCAGTCTACCCGCTCACCATCGGCATCACCAGCGACGACCCCGAATCGGAGATGTCCCCGGCGATGACGTTCGTCAAGGGAATGGCCCATCAGGGGCTCGAGATGGCCAGCAACGGAATATTCGTCAGGGTGTCCGAGGACACCCCTGCGGACAAGAAGGTCTCCTTCAAGGAGATCTACCCCGCGCTCAGCATGACCCCTCTGGAGGGGATCTCTGTCGAGGGCCTGGCCGACGCTGAGCCCACGAAATCAAAGAAGAAGAGGACCTCCTCCGTCAAGACAGCCCTGCTCAACCGCAGCGTCAAGGAGGGCGGTAGGCCCATCAGGACGGTCAGGTACATCACCGGTGTCGTCATGGTCGTGTTCGTGGCCGCCTTCCTCATCTTCGGCCTCGCAGGGACCGGGGACAACGGAGCGGACGCCGACCAGATGTCCGTCAACCTCGCCCCCGGATGCGAGGGCGTCCTGTTCTACGACGAGAACGGCTCCGAGATCCAGATGCCCATGACCGTCAACCCCAGCGCCACGCTGGAGTTCACGGTGGTCTTCACAGGCGACACCCAGAACATAGGCCTGGTGGAGAACGGGGTGGCGTATCCGATAGCGTCGTACCTGTCCGGAAGCGAGGACACCATCACCATGAAGGTCGACCAGGACATAACGTTCCAGCCCATCACGCTGCTTGACCTCCCCGAGGATGATGGATTGACATACTCGGTCTACTGCTTCGGATCATCCGTTTCCGAGTCCTACGCATACAGCTTCGAGGGATACATCCCCGTGGACGAGTACGTGTCCATGGCCGGAGGGCTCTGGGTGACACCCGGGACCGTGATCTCCGTCACGGCCGCCGACGGCAGCTTCATAGACACCGGGTCCGACACCTTCCTGTTCGACAGGATCGTCTGCAACGCATCGGACGTCTCGGGATTCGCATCCGCGGACCTGCCAAGGGACTATGTGGAGATACACCTGGAGGGCAGCTACGAGGCTGACGGATTGTTCGTCTCCGACGTCATCAGGGTCGTGGAGGACTCGACGGTGTCGCTGAAGTTCGTTAGCACGAACGGACCCGTCAGCATCAGCCTGGTCACCCTCGGCGGAGTGGAGAGCAACCTCACGCTCGAGCCCATGGACCGCACGATCACCTTCGACGTGCAGTCCGAGGACGTGGTTGTCAAGTACAGGCACGTGGGCATCTACTGAGGACGCCCCGAGTAACATGAAATGCCCGAACTGCGGGATGGAGGTCGAGGGGGACTCCCCCTTCTGCCCCCATTGCGGACAGAACATATCCGTCAGGAGCAAGCGCAAGCTCAGGTTCATCCTGATGGACGTCCAGGACGACAGGCGCTTCAGGCACCTGGCGTCCGCCGCTGTGATCACCGTCATCATCGTGGCTGTGCTCGCCGTCCTTCTGGCATTGGGCACCGGCGGCGACGGACCGGACGACGACAACGTCGGCCCCTCCGACGGCGCCATCATCATTTCCGACACTGACTACATAGAGCTCGGCGCATGCTTCAAAGATGGGGACATGTCCGCATCGATCGACCAGAACGGCTACCTGATCGTCCGTCTGCCAGGAGACATCGTTGACAGGTACTCCAACTTCAACTGGGTCCTGAGGAACGAGTTCCTCAACGAGATCCAGGCCGTCACCAACGATACCGGAACCCTCACCTGGCAGAGCCCCAGCATCGGCCAGTACACTGTCACTGTGACCTGCATAGACCCCGCCACAGGAGGGTCGGAGGTCTTCACCGGGACCATCGAGTACTGCGGGAACGTCCACACCCAGTACACATTCGTCTACGACGGGGTCAGCTACACAGTGTACGTCGATGTCGATCACACGGAGTACCTCCATTACTCCTCCGGAGACATCGCCTACCTCTCCGACAGGACCTCGAACACCGCAAATGCGGGGTCGAACTTCATCACCACGGAGGGCGCGGTCGCCATCCTTGCGGACAGGCTGATGGCGGCATACGGGGACCCGGGCAACACATCCGGTTTCGCGGACTTCGTCCTGTGCTTCGTGCAGAGCTGCTTCCCGTCCGGGTCGGACTCGTATATCCACTCCCAGCCCGTATACTGGGCATTCCCCTCCGAAACACTCTACAAAGGGATCGGGGACTCGGGGGACCTGGCCGTCCTGACCGCATCGATCCTCAGGTCGTGCGGATACGACGCCGGGATCGCGGTCATCCACGGGGAGGCGTTCGTCGCTGTCTCCATCCAGGAGTACACCGACACAGGCGGAGCCGACAGGCTCCACCTCGTCAGGGTGTCCGAGGGCGGAACGCAGTACTACCTGGGTCAGCTGACCGAGGGAAGGACTGCACTCGGCTACATCGGCTCCGAATACGGCTACTCCAACGGGAGGTACACCTACTACGGCCAGGATGTCAGCGGCGAGAGCGGGATTGCAATTCCGTAATCCTTATTAACAACGACCATATTGGAAGCGACATGGGCTTCGGATTCAAACCAGTCAGATCTGACGAGGAGTACAAGGTCGTCGTCCTGGTCAGGACCGACCTGGACATGGGCAAGGGCAAGATGGCTGCACAGGTCGGCCATGCCTCGGTCGAACTGGCGCTGAGGGCCCAGAAGATGGACAGGAAGGCGTTCGACGCCTGGATGTCCGCGGGTCAGAAAAAGGTCGTCCTCAAGGTAGCGAACAAGGACGAGATGATCAGGTACATGAACGAGGCACGCAGCAGCGGGCTCTACACATGCATGATCACCGATGCCGGAAGGACCCAGATAGAGCCGGGGAGCCAGACATGCGTAGGCATAGGCCCCGCCCCCGAGAGCGAGATCGACAAGGTCACCGGCGGCCTCAAGATGCTCTGATCAGACCTCTCTGAGCTCGCCTGTTACGGAATCGATGATGAAACCGCGTATGCGGACGTCGTCCGGGATCAGAGGATGCTTCTCCAGAAGGGCCACCGATGCCCTGACGGATTCCTCTACCGAGTCGAACCCGCAGAGCCAGGAATCGAAATCCACATCGAAGTACCTGCACGCGTCGATCGCCTCCTGCGGTATGCCGCGGGACAGCATCGCCTCGATCATATCGGGACCGTTTATGTGCTGGGCGCCGCAGTCTGTGTGCCCCACCACCATCACGTCCTCCACCCCCAGCTCGTATATTCCGACCAGGAGACTCCTGACCTCGGTGGAGAACGGATTCAGGACGGTACCGCCTGCGTTCTTGATGATCTTCGCATCCCCGTTCCTCAGTCCGAGAGCCGCCAGGAGGAGTTCGGTGAGCCTCGTGTCCATGCACGTGACGATCGCCAGCTTCTTGTCCGGGAACTTGTCGGTGATGAACCTCTCGTACCCCTTCTCGGCGACGAAGCGCCTGTTGTGCTCCAGTATGCCCTCGATGGTCACAGCCTCACCCACTTCGCCTTGGAATCCAGAGTCCTGCCGTCCAGGGAGAACATCGCATCCATAAGCGCGGGCTTGAAGGTCCCCGGCCCGCGACTGTCCTCCGCAGCGACCTCTGCGGCAACGTTGAATGCGGTGACCGCAGCGGCGACGGCCATGATGTCACGCCCGCAGGCGCCTATGTAGCAGCCAACGACCGATGACAGCATGCATCCCGTCCCCGACACATTCTCAAGCATCTCCGTGCCGTTCTCGAGCCTCAGCACCGTCTCCCCGTCGGATACATAGTCCTCGGCACCTGTCGCCACCACGATGGACCCGGTCGCCCTGGAGAGGGCCCTGACGGCGGCCTCGGCATCGGAGGACCCGTGGGAGTCCACGCCCTTCACATCACCGCCGATGCCCGATAGCACACCGATCTCGCCTGCGTTCCCCTTGATCACGGTCGGATGGAAGCGCATGAGCATCTCTGACACGTCCGTGCGGTACTGTGTCGCACCGGCCCCCACCGGGTCCAGGAGGAACGGGATCCTGCCAGCGGCCACCGATGCGGCCACCTCCATGGAGTGGACCGTCCTCTCGTTCAGGGTCCCGATGTTCAGGACCGAGGCAGAGGCGATGGAGACCATGTCCGCCACATCCTCGCCGTCGGTCATGACAGGCGATCCACCTGCGCAGATGCAGATGTTGGCGCAGTCGTTGACCGTGACGTAGTTGGTGATGTGGTGCACGAGCGGCCTCGCCGCACGCACCCTCTCGAGATATTCGGAGAAGCGGATTTCCATGCCTTCGGACTAAAACTCCACAATATTAATTCCCATCCACGGTAACCGGGCACCAGTAGTAGATGTCCGATTCCTCATGTCCGTCCGACGTCCTCCCGATGTCGAAGGGACCCGTGGTCTCGCAGAACACGTATCTGGTACCGTCGTCGGAGGTCACGGAATGCCCGTCCGCGTCGACCGCCACCGCCGTCATGGCATGGTCCTGGAACAGCAGGAACGCGACGTCGTATCCGCAGATCATCAGTAGCGTGTCGCACAGGATCGTCTTGTCCTCGCAGTCGCCTCCCTTGTCCCAGAGTGTCTCCAATGGGTACTTCCAGTAGTCTCTGGAGCCTGTCGATGACTGGTCGTCGAGATACGGTATCGACTGCACGAAGGACAGCACGAAAGCCGCGAACTCCGTGCGCCCCATACCGGATCCCAGCTCCTCCAGCTGGGAGGCTATCCCCCTCAGGACCGCGTCGTCCGTGGTGTGGTAGGCCGCTATGTAATCCCGGTCCGAGAGCGATAGCCTAATGCTGCCGTATGGGTGGGAGTACGTGCACATGTACACGTCACTGTAGTCGATGCCGAATGACAGGGAGTAGTCCTTCCCGTCGTGGCTCCATTCCACCCCCAGGTCACGGTGCTCGTCCAGGAAGAACTCCATGAACGTCCTGACGCCGCCCACGGTCTCCTCGACCACGTAGTATCCGGGCTCCAGGACAGAGACGTCGGATAACGCCGCGTTCCCGTCGGAGTCTGTGACGGTCGACCCCTGGCCGAACCCGAAGTCCTCCAGGGACTGCGTCCCGGGATCGAGGATGTCGTATCCGTACACGGCCCTGGCCTCGTAGCTCCCCATGGGGTCGGCCCTCTCGATGACCAGGGTCCTCTCGTTCGTGAGGAGCTCCCCGTCCGAGTACCATCCCGTGAATCCTGCGCCCGTCGCGGTGAGCACCAGGCGCTCTCCGATCACCGCCGAGCCCGCACCGTCCACGCTCAGGGGATGCTCCGCAGAGACGTCTGGGACGAAGTCCGTGTCCGGGACGAACGTGTACGCGTCGGTCAGCGTGTAGGTGATGTCCGTGGTGTCATCGGTCAACTGGATCTTCACGGCCACGGTGAGATGGTAGAGCCACAGCCTCTCGCCGGTCTCCGAGTCCCAAACGGTGCAGAGCACGCCGCCGATGTCCTCGATGCCCACGTACGTCAGGGATGCGGGGACGTCCTCGTCGGTCCAGGCTCCGGTCACGCTGTCGTCCGTGGTGGAACCGCCTGGCCACTGGTACAGGATGCTGTTCTCCGTCTGGCGGTAGAACGCGTCGCCGCTCTCGGCGATGTACTCCTCGGTGACCGTGCCGGTCATGGTATGGCGGATGTCGCCGTTGTAGTACACGCCGTCCACCTCCCAGACGTACCCGGTTCCCACCATGTCGGCATCGTCCCAGCATGCGTATACCGTGACGTCCTCCAGCACGTCCCTCCCGATGACCACCACCGGGGTCGTGAACTCCGGGTCCTCGAACCATCCCGCGAAGATGTACCCGTCCCTCTGCGGGACAGGGAGGGTCATCCCCAGACCGCCGACGAACGTGTCCCCGGCACCGTCCTCGAGCACGCCGCCGTTCAGGACGTATGTGACCGCGTGCTCCGCATACGGCACCCATGTGGCATGGAGGACCAGATCCCCGGAGAACGAGCCGTCCACCGAGAATATCCTGTCCGACGAGCCGTCGACGGTCCAGCCCGTGAAGACGTACCCCTCCATCACCGGCTCGGGCAGGTCGAACTCGTCGCCGGTGTCGTATCCGGACGGGGCGCCGGCAGGAAGCTCCCCTCCACCGGTGTCGTAGGTGATGGTCCACTCAGGACCGTCGTCGGACATGCACCAGACGGCCGCGACGGCGACCAGTACGACGGCGATTGCGATGAGAGCGACATATCTACCGCGCATGTCGCCATCGTAGCGCGTCAACCATTAAAAGGAGGCGTTAACACGCTCGAACGTTCCGACACAAACGACATCAACGTTATTAACGTCGTTACATTCCACCTTCTCATGGCTATGATAGACATCGAGTACAGGCACACCTCCAAGGACCCGGAAGATCCCACGATCCGCAGGAGGACCAACGCCACCATGGCCTCATACATCAAGGACCTGATCTTCGAGATGCAGATGGCCGACATCTCCTGCAAGTTCACGGAGACCCTGATGGACGAGGGGAAGAGCGAGGTCTACATCAACGGGAGAACCATCCCCGAGATCATCGAGGGGCTGGAGATCAAGATGCTGGACGCGGAGGAGTCCTGCGACTTCGGCAAGCCCGGCATGGTCAAGTTCGGTAGGCCGACCCTGGACTGGAAGAGGGAGTACGTGGAGGACGTCCCGGACACCATCATGAAGAACGCCATCGCGAAGGTGTTCGCGGACTGCAACAAGAACAAGATCGACCTGATCGAGTGATCCGCCAACGGGGCCCTCGCCCCCTTTTTATATAACCCCTTTTATCCCATCCCCGATGTTCGAGATAGTCAGAAGGGACGGACTCGCCAGGATTGGCAAATTCACCACGAAATCGGGTAAGACGATCGAGACCCCGGCTCTGCTCCCGGTGGTCAACCCCAAGATCCGCACCGTCCCGCCGAGGGAGCTCTACGACACGTTCGGATTCCGCGCCCTCATCACCAACTCATACATCATACGCAACACCCCCGCCCTCAAGGAGGAGGCCCAGGCCAAGGGGCTGCACGAGCTCCTGGACTTCCCAGGCGTCATCATGACCGACTCCGGCACCTTCCAGAGCCACATGTACGGAGAGGTGGAGGTCACCAACGAGGAGATCGTCGAGTTCCAGAAGTCCATCGGTACCGACATCGGAACCGTGCTCGACATATTCACCGAGCCCGACTGGTCCCACGAGAAGACCAAGAGGTCCCTGGAGACCACCCTCGAACGCACGAAGCAGGCCTGCGACATGAAGGGCGACATGATGATCAACGGCGTCGTCCAGGGATCGATCTACACCGACCTCAGGGAGTACAGCGCCAGGGCCATGGCCGACATGGACGTCGACGTCCACCCGATCGGAGGGGTGGTCCCGCTCATGGAGCAGTACCGCTACGCGGAGCTCGTGGACGTGGTCATGTCCTCGAAGAAGGGCCTGAATCCCAGCCGCCCCGTCCACCTGTTCGGATGCGGGCACCCGATGCTTCTCGCCCTCGCGACGCTCATGGGATGCGACCTCTTCGACTCTGCATCATACGCCCTCTACGCCCGCGACGACCGCCTGATGGACGTGACCGGCACACACCGCCTCCAGGACATGCAGTCCCTGGACTGCAACTGCCCCGCATGCCGCGGCATCACAATCGAGGAGCTCAGGAGGATGGACAAGTCCAAGCGCTCCAAGCTCATCGCCGAGCACAACCTGTACCAGATCACCCAGGAGCTGGCCACCGTCAGGAGGTACATCAGGGAGGGCAGGCTCTGGGAGCTTGCCGAGATCAGATGCAGGTCCCACCCGGCACTGCTGGACGGACTCAGGAGGCTGAGGGAGTATCAGGCCCAGATGGAGCTCTACGACCCCATCAGCAGGGAGGGTGCGGTATTCTACACCGGACCCGAGAGCAGGAACAGGCCTGTCTACAGGCGCTACCTCGACAGGCTCGGCACCAGATACGTCCCGGCGACGAAGAAGGCGGCGCTGTTCGAGGACACCCAGGGCAAACCGTACAGCCGCCCTTACGCGGAGCAGTTCGCCAGGGCCAGACGCGCCGGGTACACCCCGATAGTGGTGTCCCCCTGGGGCCCCGTCCCGGCGGAGCTGGACGAGCTCTACCCGCTGGCACAGTCGCTGTTCCCGTCGATCCCTGACGAGGAGACCGAGACGGAGTCCGAGAGGCTCACGTTCCAGTTCCTCAGCATGGCGGGGTTCGAGACGGCCATCGAGGGCGACAAGATCCCCGACGACGGCACCGAGGAGTACGACGCCGACAAGATCAGGGCGAAGGCCGTCGCCAGGTACCAGTTCGGGAACGAGGCCGCCGATGCGCTGTTCAGGGAGCCGATCGAGCTGGTCACCAGCAGGAAGACCGGAAAGATCAGGAACGTCATATCCGACGGGGAGCACGTCCTGTCCATGCGCGCAGGGGACGGCATGTACACCCTGAGGATGGAGGGTGCCAAGAGGATCGCCTCGTCCGTCCCGGCGCCGCACATGAGGGTGGCTGTCTCCGATGACGCCGTCCCGTTCGTGTCCGAGGGGAAGAACGTGTTCTGCCAGTTCGTCCTGTCATGCGACCCCGAGATAAGGCCGATGGAGGAGGTCATCGTCACGGACAAGGACGACAAACCGATCGCGACCGGACGCGCCTTCCTCGTGGAGTCCGAGATGAGGCAGATGAAGAAGGGCATGGCCGTCAAAGTCAGGTCCGGTTCGGACGACGAATGATGCTTAACACCCGGGCTTCGGCCCGGGCCCCAACACCCGCGTCCATGTGTATGGACGGTTTTCACGGATGCGGATCCCTGTCAGGATCATATCCTCTCCAGACGCTCCATGTCCACGACCCATCCGCCCTTCCTCACGCTCTCGTCACGAGCCAGCAGCCCCCTGTCCTTCGAATGCCTTATCAACTTCGCGACGTAAGGCTTGGAGATGCCCAGACCTTCGGCCAGCTGTTCATGCGTGATGTCTGGATTCTCCGAGATCATGTGCAACATCCTGCGCTCCTGGATACCGAGTGCCGGGATCCTGCCCTGACCGGTGTCTCTGAAGAACGTCACGCGGACATGGTCCTCGATCTCCTCGACCATGGGTTCCCTCAGGCCCTGTACAAGACATGTCTCGCGCATCCTCATGATCCCTGTCCCCCTCATCTCACACACTCCGATACCGCGAAGATAGCGTGCCAGGACCTCATTGCGCGTACGGTACATTCCGGTGCCCAGCTGCTCCCTGCGTATGAGGAGCGAGCCAGGGGACTCCACCTCTATCCTGTCGTCCAGGATCGTGACCGTCACCGTATCGCGGCTCACATAGCTGCGATGAACGACCGCATTGACTATCGCCTCCCTCAGGGCGGTTATCGGGATCTCGTACACATCTTCGCGATACAGCCCTTTGATCACAGCTCTGAGATGCATGTTCCTCTTCACGAACGAAATCGCGGACTCGATCTGCTCCAACACATTACCGGAACACTCCAGCCGATCCACGAAATCGATTCTGGAGAGTCCTCTGAACATCGCACAGCTCGTCTCGTACCTTCCGCGGTTGGACGTAAGCAGATCGAAGGCCACAGTGTTCGCCGGTTCACCGTGGATCTCATTCAGGATGCCCATGGAGAGCAGCGTCTGAAGGGAGCAACCGATGTCACCGGATTCCCTCATCCTTCTCAGAACCGCATCGATGTCATCCTCCGAGACCTCTCTGCTGCCTGAGTCATCATAGAACGGCAGCGAATCGAACGTACGGTTGACCCGCTCGAGCTCCAGCTCCTTGACCTTCTCATCGCATGCCGCGAACGTGTTGCGACCCTGCCTGATGAACACCCCCTTGCCTTTCATAGCATAGGGGGTCAGGGGCCCTCTGTGAACCTCCACTGCGATAAGATGCTTCCCGTCAATGCAGTAGCTGTCCACGGTATAGCTCACGGTGGGTTCGATCCAGGAACCTATGGCGTAGGATATCTCCTCGATGCGGTCCTTTACAAGGCCCTCCTCGATTCCCGTAACTTCTCCTGAATCAGAGACGCCGAAGATCATCGTGCCTCCGATGGTGTTGGAGAATGCCACCACCGTAGGTATGTACCTCATAACATCCTTCGGTATGTCCTGTTTGAACTCGACAGTCTTCCCTTCGCCGCTTCCGATGATGTCTTCCATCACTGTCCCACACCTCATGGTACCAGCGAATACGGTCTCGGCGTACCCTGGATTTAAAGTGGTCACCGTGCCTGTACGTAACCGGTGACACACACTGTGTGAATGGTTATGTTATACAATATTATACTATCATATACTATCCTATACTATCCTATACTATCCTATACTATGTTATACTGCCGATTTCAATTTATTATAACATACGACAGGATTACAAAGGATGGTCGCAGGAAACAAGGACATCGCCCCGGGATGCAATACCGGAGCCAGGGACCGATGCCCTTCGGAATCCCTCCCCGCATGAGTGTCGTGATGAAGACCCAGTGCTCAACCCAATGTTTATCTATTTAAGTAAAATAGGGACGGTAAATGCCGTTCGCAAACATCAATGGAATCGAGATGCATTATCACGAGGAGGGCGAGGGCAACCCCGTCGTCCTCATCAACGGATTCTCGGGGGACACATCCTTCTTCAAGCAGATGATACCCGAGCTGGCTTCGAGGTACAGGGTCATCACGTTCGACAACAGGGGTGCCGGACTGACCAGATACCCCGGGCAGGGGATCAGGAGCCAGGATTTCGTGGATGACGTCCTGGCGCTGATGGACTACCTGCACGTCTTCAAGGCGCACATGCTCGGGTGGTCCATGGGGGCGCACATCGCGCAGGAGTTCGCCCTCCAACATCCCGACAGGCTCAGGTCCCTGACCCTCGTGTCGGCATACCCCTACAGGCCGGCCAGATCCAGCTACTTCATGAACGGCATCGTCGACTGCGCCCTTCGCGGCGGCGATCCTGAGTACATCAGCATGATGACCAACGCATTCTGCTTCACAGAGAAGTTCTTCTCCGACCACGAGGCGAAGGGGAAGCCCGTCAGGTCGCTGAAGAACCTGGATCCCAAGGGCCTGAAGGACCAGATGGGTGCCCTGGACGAGTTCGACACCAGGGAGAAGGTAGCCAACATCACCGTCCCGACTCTGTCGGTGCACGGTCTCAGCGACATCATGGTGGAGCCCAAGCTCGGCGACTACATCTCAGACAGGATCCCGGGATGCAAGGTCCTGAGGATCCCCGAGGTTGGCCACATAATAAGGACCGATCTTTACACGAAGGAGTTCATGGAGCACATCAGGGAGAACGACCACTGATGGGCCCGTCCGACCGATAACGTCACTAAAAGGAGGAAAAACAATGGCAGACACGAACAAGCTCGGCAAGAGGGTCAAGAAGTACAGGGAGGGCCTGGGGCTCACACAGGAGCAGCTGGCGACCAACTCCGGACTCGACGTCGGATACCTGAACGATGTCGAGGAGGGGAACATCTACCCTCCCATCGGAACCATCATCAAGCTCTCCCGCGCACTCGGCCAGAGGGTGGGGACGTTCATGGACGACCAGTTCCAGCCCGACCCGATCGTCGTCAAGAAGAAGGACAGAATCGAGGAGACCTCTTCCAGGGGAGCGGACGGCCAGTACCACTACTTCCCGCTCGGGAAGGGTAAGACCGACAGGCACATGGAGCCCATGTTCATCAGGATCGAGCCCGATGTGGAGCACAAGATCTCCTCCCACGAGGGAGAGGAGTTCATCATCGTCGTCTCCGGGAAGATCCTGGTCAAATACGGCAGGGAGGAGACGGTCATCGAGGAGGGAGACACCGTCTATTACAACTCGGTCGTCCCCCACTACATCGGCGCCATCGACGGACCCGCGGAGATCTTCGCCGTCCTCTACACCCCCTTCTGAGGTGACACCATGGTGTGCACACCCAGGAAGAACATAACAAGCGACGAGAGGCTCGGGGACCTGCTGGACAAGTGCATCAGGAACCACCCCGACAACGACGCCATCGTCTATGTGGACAGGGACATCCGCCTGTCCTGGAGGGAATGGGGCATCGAGGTCGACCGTGTCGCCAAGGGGATGATGGCCATGGGCATCCAGAAGGGCGAGAAGGTCGCTGTCTGGGCGACCAACGTCCCGGACTGGATCACCCTGATGTTCGCCACCGCCAAGATCGGCGCGATCATGCTCACCATCAACACCAACTACAGGAGCGCCGAGCTGGACTACGTCCTCAGACAGTCCGACATGGAGAACCTCTTCCTCATAGACGGCGTCAGGGACGTGGACTACGTCCAGACCGTCTACGACCTGGTCCCGGAGCTGAGGGTCCAGCCCAGGGACAGCTTCCACAGCGAGAAGTACCCCCATCTCAAAAGGGTCGTTCATCTCGGCCCGGAGAAGCACCGCGGCATGTACTCGATGAACGAGGTCAAATCCCTGGCCTGTCAGATCACCGACGAGGAGTACAAGGAGAGACAGGACACGGTCGACGTGCACGACGTCACCATGATGCAGTACACCTCCGGGACCACCGGATTCCCCAAGGGAGTGATGCTTACCCACTTCAACATCGCCAACGACGGCTACTGGCTCGGGGCGAACATGAACTACGGCCCCACGGACCGCCTGTGCCTGAACGTCCCGCTGTTCCACTGCTTCGGATGCGTCCTCGGGGTCATGGCATGCATCAACCACGGAGTCACCATGTGCTTCGTGGAGGTCTTCGATCCCGTCAAGGTCATGACGACCATCGAGACCGAGAGATGCACGGCGGTGTACGGCGTCCCCACGATGTTCATCAGCATACTGAACCACAAGCTGTTCCCCAAGTTTGACTTCTCCTCGCTGAGGACCGGGATCATGGCAGGATCGCCATGTCCGATCAAGACGATGGAGGAGGTGGTCGACAAGATGAACATGAAGGAGATCACCATCGTGTACGGCCTCACCGAGGCGTCCCCGGGAATGACCCAGACCACCTATGACGAGCCGTCCATCGAGAAGAAGTGCTCATCTGTCGGCAAGAGGCTGCAGGGCGTGGACACCGTCATCCTCGATCCCGACACCAACGAGCCCTGCCCGGACGGCGTCATCGGCGAGTTCTGCTGCAAGGGATACAACGTCATGAAGGGCTACTACAAGATGCCCGAGGAGACGGCGAAGATCATCGACTCCAACGGCTACCTGCACTCCGGAGACCTTGGATACAGGGACTCCGACGGATACTTCTACGTCACCGGCAGGATCAAGGACATGATCATCCGCGGAGGGGAGAACATCTACCCCAAGGAGGTCGAGGACTACATCTACAACTGCCCGGGCGTCAGGGACGTCCAGGTCGTCGGCGTCAAGAGCGAGAAGTACGGTGAGCAGGTGGGCGCGTTCGTCATCAAGGAGCCTGGGTCCGATATCATCGAGCAGGACATCATAGACTACTGCAAGAAGGGAATCGCCTGGTACAAGACCCCCAAGTTCATCCACTTCATAGATGAGTTCCCCATGAACGCGGCCGGGAAGATCCTGAAGTACGAGCTGAGGGAGATGGCGGCCAAGCTCTGGCCGGACGCATGAAAAACGGTGCCCTTGCGGGCACCTCTTTCCTTTTTTGTTATTAGGGCCGGAATCAGGCCTTGTCCTCCGGCTCCGGGATCAGATCCTTGATGTCCCTGTTGCGGATGACAACCCTGCGGACCTTGCCGCTGATGGATTTGGGTATGGCATCCACGAACTCGATGACACGGGGGTACTTGTACGGGGCCGTCCTGGACTTGGCGAACTGCTGGAGCTCCTTCTTGAGCTCGTCCGTGGGCTGGTAAGCCTCCCTGAGGATGATCGTGGCCTTCACCAGCTGTCCCCTTATCGGATCCGGGACACCTGTGACGGCGACCTCCAGGACCGCGGGATGCTCCACGAGAACGCTCTCGATCTCGAAGGGGCTGATCCTGTATCCGGACGACTTGATGATGTCATCGTTCCTTCCCAGATACCAGAAGTACCCGTCCTCGTCCTTCCATGCGACGTCGCCTGTGTGGTGCCATCCGTCCCTCAGGGTCTCGTTGGTCTTCTTCTCGTCCCTGTAGTACTCCACGAAGATCCCGGGGACCCTCGGGGATATGGAGACGCAGATCTCCCCCTCCCCTCCGGGACGGACCGGGTTGCCCTCCTTGTCGAGTAGCTCGACACGGAACTGGGGGGACGGCTTGCCCATGGACCCGGGCTTCGGCGTCATCCCCTTGAGGGTGCCGACGATGACCGAGGACTCGGTCTGTCCGAAGGCCTCCATCAGCTTGAGGCCTGTGGCCTTGTACCATGTGTTGAAGGTGTCCGGGCTGAGGGGCTCGCCTGCGATGCAGCAGTTCTTCAGCGAGGACAGGTCGTGCCCCTCGAGTCCTGCGTTGA
>ERZ779877.386-NODE-386-length-49677-cov-6.028697_pt1 | contig 49677 bp, 74 predicted proteins | sample MGYA00511556_ERZ779877 | MGnify/ENA primary metagenome ERZ779877 (study PRJEB29588, sample SAMEA2159338) | human gut metagenome | biome: human gut; feature: human-associated habitat; material: faeces | place: Denmark | collected 2008/2010 ... | reverse complement strand
AAAGCTATATTGATCCTATGGATGATTTGACAAGGCTTAATGATATTCTCTTAAATAGACGTATATGTAAATCGCACGCCGTCGATTTTAAATACTTTTCCCATAGTTACTTTTCCCATAGTTCTCATTCTCTAACCTTTCTATGTGTTCCATCATAGTATCAAATACTGTTGAATGTTCTCTTAAGAAATCAACCAATTTCGGCTTTCCTTGAAACTTATCAATTAATTCTCCGGTATCTATATCAATTAGACTGAACCACGCTCCTGCTTGATTTACAATTCCGAGTTTAATTGCGACATCAACTGCGTCTGATAAATAGTCTATACCCTCAAGATATTTCAAAGTATAAAATCCCACTTTTCTATCTGACCTACACACTTTAGATTTCACTAATGCTACATTTACTATATTTCCTGCAGGATTCTCGCAAGCTCTTGAAAGATTATTGCCTTTGTCATCAATATAATTACCCTTGCGAAACTCTAATCTTGTACTACAAGCGTGTCTCCATGCTCTTCCACCTGTTGTGGTGGTTCCACCATACATACTATTCATATCATCACGAACTTGATTTATTCCTATAAAAGTAGTCTGTGTTCTTGCAAGAACTGGGGTTATTTTTTTGCTAAATTCAGTGAGTGCCATACTTACCCCGCCATATGTTCTTTCACCTATTTGCTTCTCGTTTGCCTGCGTTGATACCATAGCACCGATACTATCCAGTATACATACACTTATTTCTCCGCTATCTATGATTTCTATAATCATATTAAATACTTCTTCAGCTCCCATACTGTCAGGGTCAAGATAGAGTATATCATCACAATTCAATCTCAGTTTTGTAGCCCACACCGAATCAAAAGTATGTTCAATATCAACGAACAATACCTTTTTGTCAGGAAACATTCTTTGCGCGCACCCGGCAACATCTATGGCAGTTGTTGTTTTTCCACTACCGTCTGTACCATAAAATTCTGCTATTCTTCCAATGGGTATACCACCATATGTCATATAATTAAGTCTACAAGATGAAAATGGAATTTTCTGTACTTCCTGGAAATCTACTCCTAATTGAATATTTCCTACTTTCATTTTCTTATTTAAGTCTTTTATAATTAAGTCAAGATTACTCATTATTTCCACCTTCCTTTAACTGTTCTGCCATTTCTTCTAACCACATAGGTCTGATTTCTCCGTCTACCTCAACCGTTGGCATTGTGTTTGCAAATTTCACAAAATCATCAATAGCCTTGTTATATTCTTTTTCGTACATATGTCTTAAACTTCTATGTTGATTTTCTCTGTAATCTTTCAATTCTTCCAACCAATCCGCAATCTGTTCATGTTCTTCGGCGCATTCGATACATGGCTTAGAATAATAATCCGCACATCCTTTCCAACACCACCCTGCTTGACGATTTCGATTGCTCTATTAACACTTATTGCTTTGACATCCCTATATCCATTATTTCCATAAGGGGTAACATATTTCTTTGTGTATCTGGTTGCATTTTCTTCCAATTCCTCAACAACCTTTTCAACATCATAGGCGGTCGGCATATTCTGGATGTAATCGTGTAATGCGTCAACACAACCACCCCAAGTTTCTATTTCTTTTAACAACTGACTTCTGCTGATTAAATCACTCATTCTTCATCACTCCAATCCAATTTTTGACCGCAATTATCACAATACTTCTGTTTATCAGTTAAACCTTTCATATCACAGCATGGGCATAACGCAAATTGCTTATCCTCTGTAAATATAGGTTTCTTCGGTATCTGCTTTTCAAGTGCGTTGATAATCAATTCCATATTTTTAAGCGGAATATTGTACAATGCTCTAATATCATTGCAACCCATTGATTTTGCTTCTTTAAGAACATTACTGTAGTCATCCGCCATTGATTCTATAAGTTTTGCTTCACTCTCTGTCATACTCACACCTCACTTTCACTATGATTTATATATCTGCTATTTGTACTATTTGAATAAATTATAATAATTTATTTCACCTCACCTCTATAAATTATCAAATTCTTTTGTTGATAGTTCTCTTAAAATATTCTTCAATTCATCATCGTCTACAATTATTACATCATAATTAAATAGAAATGTTCTTTCTACACCAACAACATCCTCATCTTTGGAATATACAACTCTAAAAACTGCTTTCATTCCCTGTTCCATATATTTGTTAGTTAAATATTCATTGGCTTCCTTGTCGGTTTCATACCAATAATCTTCATGACCTTTATCTGTTTCTTTCTTCCGTAGTTTAAAGTTTTCTTTCTTCAACATATTATCTCTCACTTTCGCTATGATTTATATATCTGCTATTAGACAGTTCCATTTCTGTAATTCTTTTATTCATTACCTTTTTCAAACTGTTAAGCATTTCATATCCAGCATCCATTCGCAATTTCACTTTCTTATAAGCTCTTGAATATATAGCAAGTGTCATTGTTTCTGCTTGTGCCGTTAGTTCTGCTTGTGCCGTTTTATCTGCAACTGTCTTTCCGGTTGCTTGTTCTCTTGCTTTTGAATATACTTCTTGTCTGATAGCTTTGCAAGTATCTTCTTTAATACCTAAATCTTCCTGTGCAGAACCTGTGAAATATAAAGTATTTGCTAAATCCAAAATAGCTTTTTCTAAATAAGAATCCGTCATAGTATCATTGGTTAGAATTGATTTAATATCTATCATTAAATCGTCTAAATCGTCACAATACTTTGTTACAAGTTTATCAGATATTTCCTTGATTGTATCACTTATGCTATCCACATTTTTCATTATAGATTCGGCAGTTTTATTATTTCTTTTTTGTGGATAAAAATCGCATACTGAGGTATTCCCTTTGCAATTGCACACCTCAACTTCTTTCGTGCCTAGGCATCTTCCGTTTTTATAACAACTACACACATTTCCTTCTCTACGACTTGCCATTATATATAATGCCTCCTTCCATACTCTGCTATCAATAATGCCTCAGCCATTCCGTCGTGGTCTTTCTTGCATCTGTTAGTTGCTTTTAAATTCACATTTGGGAATAATCTCTTACATACTTCAATGGATGTATTTTTATCAGATGTACAAGAAAACTCTTTCTTCCATTTCTGAGGAGTAACAAGTTCATAAGGTATTCCATATGCTTTTAATACACCTTGAATGAAACCAAAATTCATTCCAAAATTAAATGTGCTTGATACGCCTTGTTTAGGCATTGCGTGAACGTGTTCTAAATAACATATTACATTCATTCCTTCAAGCCTACTACAAGCATTTAATAATTCCATATCGGAATAAACAATACAAGATGCATAGTATGAACCTAATTCTGCAATACCTCCATTTTTTCCTGGGTCAATTCCTATATAAATCATTTTATCCCTCCTGATTCCATTCAAATACGGCATTATAATCGCCTTCAAAATACTTATAAACACACTGTACACAAATCAGCTTATGTCCATTATTTGATACAGAACATTCCAGATTAACTTTTCTACCACATAAGACACAAGTATGTCTAGGGTCATCAGAATAACGTGTACCATATTCCTTGAATATTTCTATGTTTTTCTTGTTAGCAACTTCATTCATTCTCGGCAAATTTGTAAATAACTTATAAAGTGGTGTTCCGTTAAATGTTGTTTCTTTCATTTTTTCTCCTTTTCCTTATTTTCTCGGCAATTTTTTATTCATAATCTTTCCGGTAACCTGCCAAAAATATGATTGTATATCATTATGTTTTTGACGTTCATCTTGTAAATCCGAACAATTTTTCCTAAATTTTAGATATGCTTCGCAAGTCGAATGACATTTTAAAGTTCTGTCAGCACAGTTGTAACAAGGTGATTTATTAGACATTATTGTTCCTCCTTATTTGCTAAAATAATGGTCTTGTACCTTAAATAACGGTGTACCGAATGTATGATAATGTAATGTTCTGAAATATAATACTTCTGAATTGTATCTATTTTCTAATTCTTCCCATATTATATCATAAATTCGTTGTGTAGGTACTATTGTATTTATTGAACCATTTTCAACAACTTCAAACTGCCCGACTTGATTTATTATGTCATATATGTTATCAGGGAATGTATCGTTATCCAGCCTATTTAATATACAATCAACAACTAATCTAACACCGGTGTCACACTGATTTCCCGCTTCCGACATAACACATTGAGCCATATAATCAATGTACCAATTACACCCCATAGTATTTTCGGAACATTCTGTTGTGGGTTCTTCCTTTGTTGGTTCAGGGGATGTATTATATGTTTCAAACTTCTTAATTTTCTCAACTTGAATATCTTCAATTTCCGGAACATATACATTAATATTTGAAGTATATGTTGTTGGTGTAGATACGTTATCCTCATTTGTATGTATTCTCTGTCTTATTGTAAATACTACACCAACAATTACAAATCCTAAAATCAATAGCATATACAGTATGCCAAAAATCGTACTAACTATCGAATTTACCTTATTACACTGCTTTCTAGGTTTTTTACTGTTGACAATATTAACATATGTCAAATCAAGTTCTTTCTTTTCCATCTTCATTCTCCTTTACATTGAATAATCTTTTTTGCTGGTTACTTTCTAAATACTTCTTGTAACACGTTTTACCCATTCCGACCTCTATGGACTGGGGGCTTTTTAATTTCCGGTTACAAATCATACATATGTTTTGTTTACGAGGTTTCATCATAATTTCCTTTCCTTTCTTCTAAAGAAATGACCTTTCATATCAAGCTGTACCAATATGCTATCCAAAACTCTCTGATATTGAGTAAAACTTATTACAAAATATTTCTGCAATAAGAAATCCTTATGTACCGTTGTTGTCCATTCCGGTAAACAATAGTTTCGCACACGTTTTACATATACATCAGTATGCTGTGGCAATCCATCATATTTTGTTGTGAGCGGCACAATGGTCACATAATCATTATATGTATTATTCATACCATTGCTGATTACGACACACGGTCTAATCTTTTTATATGCGTGTTCTTTCTGTGGGAATATATCTTCCATATTTACCCACCAAACATCCCTGCACCTAACATCTTTCATATAATTAATATCTCCTTTCTTAACTTGTTTATATTGTAACACATATTTTTTAAAAAGTAAAGCATTTTTTTAAATTTTTATAAAAAAAATCACACGGTGTTCTCCCATACCGTGTGATTTCCTTTGGAGGCAATTATCGCAAAAAGCAAAAACCAGATTACATTAATTATATTAACACATTATCTAAGACAATGCAATACCAAATAATCAAGTCCTATATCTGCGTCAAGTGTACCCTGCTTCAATGCGACTTCAACTGATTGACAAAATAGTGCATTTCGCTTTAATTCCTCAAAATTATACCCGCCTATATTCTTATTACATCCCCACAATTCGCCTTTTGTCATTCCGGTTCTTGTCATTGCGTCTTTACGATTTGCACCTAATCCAACATATGCCATTAAATTCCTAAAGCCATTGTATAATATGCTTGCAATAAGAATAGGATTTTCGTCCTTGCGTTTCGCTTCATCAAGTTTCTGTATAGCTGTATCCGGATACCCTCCTAATACTGCGTCTGTCAACTCGAATGTAATATCGCCTATTTCCTTATGGAATAAACCCTGCTTGTCTAATAACTTAAAAACAGAATCAGTCTGAGGCGTACCTTCATCATCCGTATTATATTCCCCCCACTGTTTGATTTTATCAACCTCCATTAATATTCTACCATAATCGTGATTACAGTAGTCTATTAATTCTTGCGCGTATTTTCTACCCAAATCCGGCAAATACCGGCTTATATAGGTTAGTAGTACATCATCACCTAATCGGTTAAATTCAACGCAATTTTGCTTATTTCTTGTGTAGAATTTGATGGTCTTATTAATGCTTGTATATCTTAATATGAGATAATGTTTTGAATTATTGAAATTTGTTATAACATTTTCCCATACATCCTCTGCCGACTTAAAACTTTCGTCTCCGGACACAATATACACTCTAGGAGTATTTACAAGACTTTTACGGTTGCATTGCGATAACACATTACGCACTGTATCACAATGAATAACTTGTTTATCCTTGACTATATGCTTTATGTATTCATCAAGAATAGCTTGTTCCTCTCCGAATAAAATCAAAAAATGAGGAATTTTGTTATTTGCTATTGACATCATTAAATCTGATAACTGCATTTTTATAATTGCCCTCCTTTAAAAGTATTTTATCAAGCGGGTAACCTGAATTTTTGAGTTGCTGGGTTATTTTCGTCCATTCTTTACGGAATTTTTTGTCGGATAACCCACAATCTTTATTATCTAACATTAGAATAAACCTCCTTTACGTTTACTTTTTGGCTTTGTTGTAGTACATAAGGCGTGACAAGCAATATTCATTAAATATTCTTTGTCGGTATCATTTAATCTGTCATACAAATCAAACCCGGTTGTTCCATCGAAATCATACATTACATATCCATATTGCGTATTGTCAATCTGTATATCTTTTTGCAATGCTACAAGCTGTTTACTCAATTCGTCATATTCTCTATCGGATAATGCATTTGTATTCAGCTTATAATAAGCTATACAATTTAATATTACCTTGCGTTGGAGAAAATTTATGCAAGTAACTTTATCCCAACTTCTCGGAAATTTTTGCAATTTAGACACCTCGTTTCTTAATGTCATCAAGCAACTTAATTAGCATACATTCAATACTTGACTTTTTATTTACTATACTCCGCCGGATTTCACGTTCACACTCAAATATATGTGACATACTGTCAAGATTAATATATAAATTGAACGGCTCATATGCAAGATAAAACCTTTTCTTGAATACCTTAAAAAACAGTGAACAATCAATCTTATCGGTATCTGTTTGTTTTGCTTTAAGTTGAGTACAAGCCTTTAATAATCTTGTACCACTTTGAGCGTTCAAAGCCTCAATTACATCATCAACACAATTCTCTACCATTTCAAGTTCGCTATGTTCAATCTGTAATTCGCTTATATTTGTACAATATTCCAATTTTAGTTTATCATCACATACAGAACGTAACTCCTTAGTTGTATAAGGCTCCATCTTAACGAATGTGCCTCTGCTTCTGATTGTACCCAGCATATTATCTATATTATGGATCGTCATAACGAAATACGCATTATTTGGTGGCTCCTCTACAACTTTAAGCAAGGCATTTTTTGCATTTAAGGACATATCATCTGCGTCCCTAAAAATATACATTGTAGGTTCAGTACAATTATATGCAAGTTCGATAGTATCTCTGACAGCGGAAACTGTACTATCTTGTATCAAGCCATTCTTAATATTTAACATACGCATAATTTCTTTTGCAAGTGTGAGCCTGCCGCTACCTTGTTCCCCGACTACAATAATAAATCGTGGAGTTGAACGATTGCACCGCCATTGTATAATAGTATTAATATTATTCTTCTGTCCTATCATCATTTTTAATCCCTTCCTTAATCTCTAAAAAAGCTGAACCATCTGACATATATTTTATTATTTTATCCAGCCTACAATACTTTATTGGACGCAAGTTTAGACCATCATCTTCTTCTGCTAGTAAATACACATTTTCAATAACAGTATCGTTATCAAAGATTTTCTTCTTAGCTTCTTTTATAGATAACTGTGTTACTTTTATATTATTCATATATCTACTCCTTTCCACAATAAATCAAGATAGATAATTCTATTAATGTTTTAGGGGCACTGTCCCACTTAATCTGACTATTCAGATTTATGACAAAATCCATAGACTTAAATATCTCGTCTTTGTGTTCTGATAATTCTTCCAAATCCTTTATGTTCTCATCTGTTGCGGGTATATTGATATAATTTGTATTTTCATAAATTAGATACTTTTCGACATCTAATATGAACTTAGAAAAATCTTTTAAAAACTGCTTAACATCTTTTCCCGAATTACACACCCCTTCTATAATATCAATACATATCTGCTTATCCTGTTTTACAAGAGCAAAAATAAAATTAAAAAATACATCATAATCTTCTGCGCCTATTGTTTTTAACACATTTTCCAGTGTTAAATCGGGGGATAATGAAAGACATTTATCCAATAAGGTAATAGCGTCCCTCATACCACCATTAGATACTTTAGCTATATATTCAATAGCCTCTATATTCCAATCATAAGCACCATCACAACAACCACACTCATCAGCTTCTTTACTTTCCATAAGAAGTATATGGGATAATCTTTCTGCAATGCCCTTATTACTTATTTTCTGAAAATTGTATCTCTGCACCCTTGAAAGAATTGTATTTGGAATTTTCTGAGGGTCAGTTGTGCAAAAGATAAATATTGTAAATTTTGGTGGTTCTTCAAGTGTCTTGAGTAATGCCTGCCAAGCTCCGTTTGATAATGAATGACATTCATCCACTATGAATATCTTATATTCTGCGTCAAGGGGTTTTCTCTTTGCGTCATCTATAATCTGTCTAATATTATCAACTCCACTATTGCTGGCGGCGTCTACTTCAATAGGATTTCCCTTTCCATCATTTATCATGCTAGCGAAGATTCTTGCTGATGTTGTCTTTCCTGTTCCACTCGGACCTGTGAAAAGATACGCACTTTGCACGGTTTTAGTCCGCACCTGATTTTCTAAAATATCTTTTACAACTGATTGTTCAGTCATATCATCAAACGTTTTTGGTCGATGTTTAACTGCTAATGATTCTTTTGACATATTATTTCTTTATTCCTTTCTTTTCAAATCTCATTCTTCTATGTCTTGAATTAACAATTTCAAGAACATCTTTATCCTCCCAACAAACCACCCATTTAGAAGGGTTAATATTAACTGGTAGTTTATGGGCATTTATTATTCTCACTTGTTCCTTAGTTAGCATCAGATTCCTCCTTATATCTTAAATATTCTAAAAATTGTCTTTCATTTAATACATAATAATTTTTTCCGCAAGGTTCAAACTGAAAAGCTAATACACCTTCTTCTTTTCCCTGCTCAAATGTCTGTTCTTGCAATTTTTTCATCCAATCTTTTTTTATACTGAATGATTGCTTTACAGACATTGAGGTTTTAGCTTCTATAAAGAATTTATCTGTATGTACATCACCCCCACCGAATTTTGTTCCACCGGAATTGCTCTGTACTTTTCCACCTGTTACTTTTGCAATGTGTTTTTCCTGCAAATCTGAAAAATATCTTGTACTCATTTACTTCTCCTTTGCTATAAGTGTTCTGCATACTGTATCAATCATTTCCCAACGATATAATGTCAACTTGCCATAAGCTATTGCATATTTGAGCAAATCTCCACTTGTGTATGTCGTAATAAGTTCGCTAACAGTTGTTATATTATACTGTTCAAAGAAATTACGAATAACCACTGGAATAGATAATATGTTTAGTATATCAGCAAATTTATCCAGTAATTCGTTTGAACTTGTATTTCCCATACAATGTTTTACTAGACATATATACTGTTTACTTACATTATACTTCTTTCCCAACTCCGTAAGTGATGCCTCCGGGTTATTTTTTTAAATCTTTAACTATTGAATGTAATTTGTCGTTCAATGATATAATCTCCTTTTTTATTAATATTTTTTGTTAATAGTGGGCATAGCTTTTATAGTATCAAACACTTCCTTTCCAAAACCTCCTAAAATATCCGTTTTATCTGTCGCCATACTGTACTTTTCAAAAATAGTATATAATAAATGCAACACATCATATTTACTAACTAAATCATTCATTATCTATCATCTCCCATTCTTTTATTGCCGATTTGATGACCCAGCCTTCCCAAGTTATATTACTAATCTGACCTTCAAGATATTTCAATTTTTCTTTGGCTTCTTTCTCACTTTCCACTATCATCAAGCCAAGTTTAGCACTACACTCCGGGCCTATTCCATATAGTTTAGATACCGGATTTGTGAGTTGTCTGCCACAACACATACAATAAGTTGCATTGCGTTCTATCTGCCCTCCAAGAGCCATACAATACATACCTCTTGTTTCCTTAAGGACTTCGCCTTGCATTATACATAACGGCATTGGTACACCATTATTCCATTTATCCTGAAAATCAAAGTTTGCCGTTGCCGGTTCTGTCATATATTTTTTAACAGTGATTTTATATGACTTTCCTACTTCCATTTTCTGAACTGGTGGGCATATATAATCTTCTGTATTTATTTCTTTTCTTTTCCCTTCAAGGATAAACTCAAACGGTTTATCCTCTTCAAAATCTTGTTCACTGTATCTATGTATCTGTTTAAATATTTCTTTCATTATTTATCAATCCTTTCCACTTGATTTTGCGTGAAAAATGCTGAAAGTTTTATGTAATATCTTCCATTTTCAACTTGTTCTATATCACCGTTATTATTTTCTATCTCAACTTTCTTTGTGGATTTTCTCCATACCGGAATACTATGTTCCGACTTCTCGCCGCGTTTTACTTGATAACCTAAACTCTTCCAAGTTGCATATGTATGTAAAACAACTGTGAGTGGGTCTAAATTATGAGATACCATATACTCTAATATAATCTCGCTGTTTGTCATAGTCATTACTTCCTTTCAATATATTACTTTCTTAACTTGTTTATATTGTAACACATATTTTTTAAAAAGTAAAGCATTTTTTTAAATTTTTATAAAAAAAATATGTGCCGGTAAAAACCGACACATATTCCGCGATAGGTAATAAATAAATATGGAAGTTGTACATCTTCATTAATTATGATAACATTACTTGCTCATATTGTCAAGCTCCTCATCCTCAAGTAATGCTATAACCTGAACAACATTGCCGTTTTCCATTTTAAGCGCATTTTCATTTCCATAATACAGCTTAATTGTATCTTCCGGATTTGCCTGCACCTGTTCTTTCAACATCTGAATATCCACACAACATACAAACGGTGCGAAGTTATTACTTTCGACATAGTTTATTGTCTCTGTTGAGGCGTCCTTTTTACTGTGAATAATCAGCCCGCTTCTACTGAATGTGAAGTATGCTCCATTCTTGTCGTATGGTTCAATAAAGAGTGAAAGTCTATCAAGTACAGATAACAGTAAACTCTTAGGTATCTTACAAGATGAAGTAAATGCTTCATCAAGATACGCCTTTACTTCATTGATTGGAAACTGTTCAATTTCACTCATTAATGCACCCTTGACAATCTGAGTATCAGTTACGAATGTTATTTCCTCAGGTGTATAGAATACCTTGATGTTTTCCTCGGCAAATAATGATAACAACTGCATTTGCTGGGCTGAAATAAGTATCGGGAAATCAAAATCAAACATTTTAAACTTGTTGAATGTTATAACATTCGCGTCTGTTGTAACTACAATATCCCCGCAATAATATCCAGTCAAAGCCGGGTTCGATAAATCTTTGGAAAGGGCTGATTTATTAATATTGTATGCCTGCAATATGCTTGACAACTTAACCATAGACCCTTGCACTGTATCAACCGGAAAATTAGTTACATCATCTGGAAACGATACAAGACCTTCTTCATCTGCAATAAAAGGTATCTTATAAGTTCCGTTTGACTTCACAAATAATATGTTATCCTTAACTGATAAGTCTATTTCCTCACTTGTTGTTTTGAGGATAAGTTTGCTGAACTTATCAAGGTCGACAGTAATATCCATATCTTCTCCAGCTACTTTGTCAATGATAATACATAATGTATTTGTCATATCTGTTGTAAGCAACCTTAATTTTCCATCTGATAATTTAATACCTATCATTGATGTAATAGGAATAAGATTATTAAATCCTGCTCCTTTGATTGCTTTGTTTACTGCTTCTTTCATTCTGCTTGTTACTACTTTCATCTTTTAATCCTCCTTAAAATAATCCTTTTTTATAAAGACTGTTAAATGGCACACTTGCTACATTTTTGCAAGCCTGCTCATAATAACTCTTTTTGAGTTCAATTCCCATTGCTCGCCTGCCCATTTCTATTGCCTTATAACACTCTGAACCAATTCCAAGAAATGGAGTAAATACTATATCATTTGGATTCGTCCAAAGTTCAATAGCTCTTTCTATAACCGGCAACTGTAAAGGGCATATATGCTTTTCGTCCTTTTCTTCTCTTGCACTTCTTGCTTGCAAAGTATCGCTAGGATTTATATCCATCCATATTGGACTTGCATAATTCTGCCATTTGCTAACTGGGAATGATTCATTGGTATGCTCACATCTCTCCGGATTATCTCCAGGCTTTCTCATTGTTACAAGATAATCTGGTATTCCCTGTCTACTCATACAACTATCTTTTTTCAACTGCTTATGCAATAATCCAAGTGCTTTTGTTCTCTGCATTGCGATTACTGGGTCTTTCCAAATACAAACTTCTGAATGATAAATGAATCCGCTATCTTGAAATAATTTAATCAATAATCCTCTGAAATCTTCAATTCCTATAAATCCATCTCTTTCCTTGCTTGTAGGTAAGTTCATGCAGTGAAAACTTACTAATCTTCCCGGCATTGTAATTCTGTACAATTCAGAAACTATGAACTTGAAATGTTCATAAAATTCTGTTGTGGTTCTACAATTTCCTAAGTCTCTATCACTATTTGAATAGGTATAGAGACTTGCAAAAGGTGGAGAGAATATAGAAAAGTGAATACTATTATCAGGTATTCCTTTCATAATCTCACAGCTATCTCCATTATATAAAGCGTATTTATCAGTGATTAACTGATTTTCAACATTTACTGCACTTTGACCTTTCATTCCATTTCCTCCCATTCTGGTAGTTCCATTTTTGTTTCTGCATCATATTCATCTGTCATTCTTGTTGTGTTCTTTATTTCATCTTCAAGGTACTTGGATGCAATTTCAACCATTTTTTTATTCATTTCATCAGCAAGTCTGCCCTTTTCAAGAATATTGTTATAAACCGGCAACTCTCTTGTACTTATAACAATATACACATTTACTTCTTTTTTCTGTCCGAATCTGTAGCACCTTCTTATAGCTTGATAGTATTTTTCATAACTGTCTGATATGCCACAGAAAATTATATTGTTACAATTCTGCCAGTTCATACCAAATCCGGCAATTTTAGGTTTGCTCACAAGAAACTTTATATCACCTGTTGAAAATCCTAATAATGATTTTTCTTTGTGTTCGTTTGTATCTGAACCAGCAACCTGTACAGCGTTTGGAATTGCTTTTTCAAGTGCGTTTCCTTCATCATTAAAATCACACCATATCAAGCAATTTTCCATATTGCGAGATTTTATAAGTTCTGCACACCTTGATACTCTTTTATCAAGACTTTCTTTTCTTGCTTCTCTTCTGTCTTGTAAATTTGTTACAACGCTTGGAATCAATTTGCCTTTCTTTGTTTCACCAGCAACTTTTACTACTTGCACATTCAGGGCAGGCAATTTATATTTATCGCCATTATAACCTATATCTTCTGGAGTTTTCATCACGCTTGCCCAGCTTGATACCCAATGCCAGAACTGTTCCTCTGCGTGACCTTTCAATCTCCATTTACAAACATCACCACCATCGTGTACAAAATAAGTAGCAAGCATTTCTGTTCTTGTCATTACTCCCAAAAATTCAGAGTGATTGCCCAATTCTTCATAATCATTTGGAGCAGGAGTGGCAGAACAAGCAAGTTTATATTCTGTTGCTCTGAATTTTTCAATCAATGCTTTTGTAGTCTTGCCGGAAAATGATTTAAGTATTGAGCTTTCATCAAGTACAATGCCAATAAATTCATCAGCATTAAAATGTTCTAACATTTCATAGTTAGTAATATTGATGCCTTCTTTTACATCTTCCTGCATTCTACATATGTTTACATCAATGCCGAACTTTTCCCCCTCTCTTTTTGTCTGCACTGAAACAGCAAGTGGGGCAAGTATAAGTACATTCTTTCCAGTGTGCTTATACACTTCATCTGCCCATGATAACTGACATATAGTTTTTCCTAAACCAGTATCAAGAAACAATGCAGATTTTCCTCTTTTAAGTGCTATCTTTACAATAGCTCTTTGAAAATCAAATAGATTTTCGTTTGAAGGTTCACAATCAAAACCACAAGGCTTGAATTGTTCTATCTTTGTTTTCAGAAATTCATCATAATTCAATGTCTTTCTCCTTTCTCTTTATTTCTCTTATATTGCAACACATAAAAAGAAAAATGTAAACTACTTTTCAAAAATTATTTTATAATTATTTTCTACTGCATAATTATATTCTAATCTTGCTCCTTTACTATCTTCCCAACCTTTCAACATATAAATAGCATCACACATTTTAAGCATTGTCATTGACATCTGCATATATTCTTTCCATGTTGTTTCTATTGGAAGTTGTGCATTTACTTTAGCAGGATTGATTACTATATAATTTGAAAGAGCTTTTTCTGCTCTCTCAAATCTTTTTATATAATCTGTTGTTCCTGTTATTTTACCCGATATATAAATTTTCATCTATTAAGGTTTTTAGCCTCCTTTCTACATCTTCCCACTTCAACAACATTTCTTTATCTTCTCCGTCCTTACGGTAGCTTATTTTTAATCCTTTACTGTCATAGTCTGCTCCATGTATGCCATCACCGTTCAATGGAGAACCCCAACCACCTGTTCCATATTCCTCACAGGTTAGCTTTGCTCTTTGTTTATTGCTTAATTCAGAATTATTAAATAACTCTAAAATTCGCTTCTTTCCGTTTACAAAACCGCTACCCCTTAGTAGACAATTATTTATAATATCATCTTCAAACGATAGCTTCTTTTTTACTGTAAATAAAGCCACAATTTACACCTCCACACTTTCTCCGTACCAATTTCTAGTTATTTCACAATCTACTTTCATAGGAATATCAATTTTTCCTTTTGGTGCGTCTATCATTAGTTGTGCTAGTCTTTCGCTTGCTTTCTTTGCGTTCTCAATCGGGCATTCCCCTATCACTTCATCATGTACGCATATAAGCAGATGAAAATCTAATTCTTTCATGATTTCATCATTATTTATATGAATCATTGCAAGTTTAGCCATATCTGCCGCCCCGCCTTGAATAACACTATTTACACATTGTCTTTCCGCTTGTGCTATCTTATTTGTGTTATAAGTTACTGATATTCCTTGATTCTGTAAATCATTTTCTACTTTTATTCTTTCTTTATAGAATCTGCATTTATCAAGTTTCTTTGTATACTCCTTTTTTATTCTTTCAGGAACTTCCGTTGATACATCACTCCCAAAAGCTAATGGGTCAAAGTTAGTGACTTTTCCGTCATACTTAAAAATATAAGATTCAAGTTGCATATCTTTCAAGTGTCTACGTCTGCCCCAAGGAGTTTCTACATATCCATGCTCTCTAGCCTTTTCCTGTGTATCGCACATAAACTTTTCAAGCATTGGAAAACTTTCCATTACTTTATCATATACAGCTTGTGCCTTTTGTGTTGATATTCCTAAATCTTCACCGATTGCTGGAATACCTTTTCCATAAGTGACACCTAAAACGATAGCCTTCGCTTGACTTCTTCTTTCTTTTCCTTCTGGATTTACCGTTCCATCTTCACGAAACTCTTTACATTCCTCATAGGGTTTATCAAATGCCAATGATGCAATAGTGGCATATATATCCTTTCCCTGATGATATGATTCTTTCATCTTTTCATCATTAGAACAATGAGCGGTCAATCGTGGCTCCTGCTGGCTATAATCTCCTCCGATTAAAACATATCCGTCTTGTGCCTTAAACATATGACGGATTTCTTTATTGTGCGAAGGGATATTCTGTAAATTCAAAATGTTATCGTAAAGGCTCTTTATCCTCTACATCTTACACTTACTTATTCGCGCAAGTTCAGACTATATCTCAAACTTATTTATATTAAGTGAATTGACCATTTTCTTTATTTCTTCTATTTTCTAGGTCTTTTCTGTGATATACACCTTGATGATCTTTCCTAGTTGTCAATTCAAGATTTTCAATCCTATTATCTAGTTTATCTCCATTCAAATGATGCACTATTTCGTATGATTTAAGTTTTCTCCCTAAATGATTTTCCATAACTTTCCTGTGCATAAAATACCTGTCATTTATAGTTGATACAACTAAATATCCATCATAAATATACATTCTGTCTGCTCTGCCAATTCCTCTTCTTTTTATACCTAAAGCACTAGCTTTGTGAAGAACAGATGAACTACTTCTGTTAAGGTACTTTGCACATTCTTTAAGTCCTAAATTTGAATAGTTTTCAACTAGCCATTGTAAATCTTCTTTACTCCACCATCTATACAATAAAATCACTCCTTTCTTTTACAAGGAATATTTTATCATAAGACAGAATATTTTGCAATATATAAATAAGCCAACGGGCACTCGTGGAATGTTTATTGTTTATGCTACTCACATTCTAGTCGTTAGACCTTATAGGTACTTATGGCACTTCCCTATCTTGGTACGGGATTAGCATTTCAGCCTTCCCCGTTTCACCCGTTTACGCATATAGCATATCACTACGCTATCGCCCAATTTAACTTAGGATCCTGAGAACTAAATCTTCCGGTTTTAGCACCATACTGATTGAAACTTGCGTGTATTCTTCCATCCGATAAAGCTATGTCCGGCATTTTATCCACATAAGTGCTTAACAATTTATCAACATTACGCATATCGAGAATTGCCTCGCATAATGCCTTATGTTTTCCTTGTGCAAAATGTCTTAAAATTTCTTCTCCAGTTCCTCTCGGTGCTTTTTTATCCGGGCTTTCCAATCCCAAAATGTCATAGAATAATATTGCAAGCTGTGTCGGGCTTGATAATGATATAGGGTCTGACAATTTGTTATTTGGATTTTTCATCTTGTAATTGTCAATTTCATCCTTATACATTGCTATTGCTTCATCAGCCTGCTTTTGTCTTTCTTCTTTTATCTTATGATATTTTTCATGTAGATTTTTACACACATCAAAATCCAAACATACTCCTCTATCTTCCATATCAGCTACAACCGAAATCAAAGGCATTTCGATATTCCAAAATACATTATATGGACCGGAAAGAACTCGTCTGTTTAATATTGTTTTTTGGTACTCGTATAATTCATACGTCTTTAGTGGGTCGCCTGCCGCATATAAATAAGCTGTTGAAATCGGAACATTATCGAAAGTCACACCGCCAAACAATGTATCAAATGTCAAACTTTCAATATCCTTGCTATTACAGTATTTTAAATGCAAGTCTTTCAATCGGTGACTTTCTTCCTCATCTATACAGTATGCCGCAAGCATTGTATCCCAATAGGGTTTGAAATCAATACCGAGTGTTTTTCGACATACTCTTATATCATACTTAGCATTATGAAAAATCCATCTAATATCATTATGAAATTCTTTCATAATCTTTGATACTGTCTGTTCATCCAACTGGTCTTTAGTTCTTGTACCAGTTATATATGATTTATGATTAATTGGAATATATGCTGATTTCTGTCCCGGTGTGTAAATACATCCGCCTACTATATCAACTAATAATGGATTTAATCCAGTTGTTTCAGTATCAAGCGCACCCTCTCCGACTTGCTTCATTTCCTTCATATATTCATATAACTGGTCTGATTCTCTTATAAGAATATAGTCGTCTTTATGTATTGCTAATTTCGTATTGGCTATTGCAATCATAGAGTTTATTTGGGTGGCAAGATTATTTCCACCGCCCTTAATAACTGTCTTTGTGATTGCTGTTTTGGATTTCTTGACTATATTTTTATCCGTGTCACTTTGTCGCGCAAAAGATAAAGCCATTTTAACTCTCCTAACCTAATAACCTAAATCAATTAATTTCATATTACATACCTACCCTTCTACTGGCTCTGCTCGTTGTACCTCTTCTCGGAAGTGGCTCTGTATTTCTTCTACGACTTTCAACGCTACCTTCATCAGTTTGATTAGATGTTTCCGGAAATGCACCAGTATCAAGATATGTCTGCATTTCGTCAGGTGTTTTATCAAGAATAAAACTTCCCATAAATTCCGGCTTTTCAACTTCTGATAAGTCAACTGGCTCTATATTCGGCATAGGGAATATTTCATATGTTGTTTTCTTATCGCCTTTTGCGCCCCTGCGTTCAATCTCAAATACTGTATTCGAGAAATCCGGGTATCTGTTGCAAAGTGCCTCAATTTTCTTTTTGAATGTTTTTCCGCGTTCCCATATCTTAACTTTACCGTCTGAATGGTCGTACATTGACAGCATTAATACTGGCTTAATTTCAAATCCTGCCGCACAAAACGGACAAGCGTCCAATGGCATATCATAATCACGTTTACAATCGACATACCTTTCTTTGTCTCCGACTTGTACTTTGTGACATACGAATGTGTCAAGGTCATTATAACCTTCGTTCAAAAACTGTACTCTTGCCACATCTCCGTCATTCTGTAATTTTAACCACTCACTTGAATTTGATGAACCGTATTTGTCCATATCGTCTGGATTAATTCTTCCCATAATGAAATCTCCTTTTTCGTGTTTATCGTTTTTATCGTGAACATAATGTTCAAGGGTAGGAGTGGGAGTTGAACCCACAATACTGTATGCCGTACCCTACCTCCACAACAAAATAAAGAAAGTAAATGAATAAAGTAAAGCTATTGACCTATTTCTCTGCTTTATTTCGGTCAGTCCCAATGTCATCATTCACGTAAATGACCTTAGTTTTATTGTCAGCCGGGAGCTTTGTATCTTGCTAAAGATACGACAGCCCTTGTTGGATTTGAACCAACGAATGTGAGAATCAAAATCTCATGCCTTACCACTTGGCTAAAGGGCTATAAGGAATGTAATTTATGAGTATATAGCTTATATACAGTTTCAACTCTTGATATACTCTACATTCCTTTAGGTGAGTGAGTGGGAATCGAACCCACGAAGTATTGAATGTTCACTGCAGTTATTCATTCACCAGCTGTCTTTGTTTTGCCTGCTTTAGCCTCTTGCATATCACTCACACATAATAGTGTTTATATGTGTTATCGCTTCACATTGTTTTAAGTATATTCAAATATTTAATTTCTTCGGGGGTAAGATTATATCTAACACCATAAGCAGTTACATATGGATTACTATTTAACCCCCCTAATTTTAAACGCTTCTTCATCTTCGGTGCCTTCCCAAAGAACTAGCTTTAAAATTCTACTAGGCATACACATCCTGATACTTCGCATATATTCACCTTCTTTTCTTGTTCTCTCTTAACTTGTATATATTGTAATACATATTTTGATAAATGTCAAGCACTTTTTTAAACTTTTTTACAAATTGTTTTATACGGACAATACCGGCACACTTTGGTATCTTCACATTTAGGTGGCGCAATCATTCTTGACACATAACCTTCACATTCTGATATAAATCCAACCAACCAATTTTTCATATCAGGTGTTACTTCAAATATTTCTGGAACATCAATATTGCAAGTATCCCTATTTTCATAAGTGATAAATGCCTTATCCAAATCAAGTGCTGTACAATAGCATATAACCTGATTATAATGCTGTTCCAATGCGCTGTTATCAATCGTATTATATTTGAATGATGTTACGTTCTTAAATTCAAATAGAAAATCTTCATTGGTTGATATACGTCTTATAATTCCATCGCACCGGAACGAAAGATTTAATACTGTATCAATTAAATGTGTTTCGGCTCCTTGTGTACCTTTGACTACAAGATTCCTGCATTTTCCGAATTTCTGTTTGTCCTCAACGTATTTGGCAACATCCAAATATTTCCAGTCAAACCCATAATTTGGCATATTTATTAATGCAGTTTGTATCGCCTCGTGTCTATGTGTTCCAGTATCTGCCATACCTATCATAGTATATTCTTCGAGCGCAACATCAACTGGCGCGCCGGTTCTTGTGAAATACATATTGCGCATACACTTTAAACTTGACGGCTTGTAATATTTAGATGGTTTTCTTATATTTGATTTACTGTCTAATTCAAGTGTACGCATTAAATCAACCGCAAATTTTTTATTTGCCGGAAGTTGTGGCTGGTTATTATTTATTAAGTTCAATAATCTTCTACTCATATCAATCTCACTTTCTTTTAATGTAACTATATTGTAATACATATAAAGATAAATGTCAAGCACTTTTTCAAAAAATTATTTTGCAATTTAAAAATTCTTCTTGCAAGTCGTTTATATCTCGATTATCTGTATATACAAGTTCTTTTATAATTTTTCCGTGTACATTTTTCCTGAATCTTTCTGTTGCTTTTCTTCCCGCCTCGTCAGGGTCAAATGCAAGAATATATTCACGCACCGGCAACTTATTTAATATTTCATATTGCTTTTTATTTCCAGTGCCTATCATAGCCATAGCGGGTTTATCATATTTCCAGCAAGTTAAGCAGTTTAAGAAAGATTCAGTAATATAAGCTGTTCTATATACTCCAGACGTAAATCTATATCCTTGATATATTGGTTTATCAATATCCTTTGGGAGACGGAAAAACTTCCTTTCTGTACTTCTTCCTGCAATGAATACACATCTTCCTTCAATGTCTCTAATCGGGAATGTAATTTCTTTTCGCTCTCTGTCATATCCTATATCAAACCTTTCTATAATTTCATCTGTCAATCCTCTTTCATAGAGATATGGATGTATATATCTATATTTGTCTAGTTCTTCCTCCGTTACCATCTTGTCAACAGAAAATACATTATCACTCCTACAAGGATTATTAAAAGCATTACTATTGTTCCGTACATGAAATCCCTCCATTATATTTGGTCTTGTTTCAATTTCTACTGTATTAAATCTTTTTATTAACCATCTTTTTCCAAATTTTCCTTCATCTTGATAACCATATAATTCGGATATCATTTCTTCTATTGTTCCGCTCCATGAACATGAGAAACAATGGCATTTATCAATCTCTCCATTTACTCCAAATGACGGCTTTCGTTCTTGTCCATTCTTGTGGAAAGGACATGAAGTTTGGATATTATCACCATTTCGTCTAAATTGATGAAATCTATCAACTCCATGTTGGGCTAAGTCAAATTTTAGCATATCCAGGACAGATTGAGTATCAGATTGTATAATTGTATCTTGTAGTTTTATCAGAATAATCTCTTCCTTCCTTTTTCTTTGTCTTTCATTTCTTTTCTGAATTGCAGATACTGTCTTGTGTATTCATAACTATCTTTGAATACAGTATTTACCGCCTTATACAATTTCGGTTCATTTAATCTTATTGCTTCCAACTCTTTCAGCAATTCATTATGAACCCATCCATAAGGACAGCAACAGCATCCTGTTCGCTTGAATCCATATTTTTTATAGCAATCACTATGAGCTATTCCACAGTAATCTTCATAGTCTTTCTTATCCTCATTCTTGTACCACCAAAGAGGTCTATATTGTGCGGCTCCGTGTAATTCTTCTGAAAAGCAATTTTCAAACGCTAAAGCTCTTGCACCTCCTTCGCTCTTTCGCATTCCAACAATCATCAAATCTACATTATATCTATCAATAAGCATATTTGATACATCTTTTTTAGCATATTTACAACATTCTGATGAAATCTTAAAAGTTGGCGGATTTTGTACCATAAACTCTTTCAAATAAGCATATCTTCCTATTGTGAAACTTCCATAGTTACCATTAGCAGGCATATATCTATTCGTCCACCAACTCAAAAACTCAAACTTTGCATACAATTTTTATATTTTTCACATAATGTATCAAAATCTTCATCTTCCCATTGAAATCCAACATTCTGTAATTCAGCTATATAAGTGCTAACAATTTTGGATAAAAACGGTTGACCATATTCCTTGCAAATTAAAGGAATAGGCTTAATAGATCTCTCTCTTATGATTTTTACATCATATTTATTTTCCAGATACTCAATATGCCTTTTGTAGCTTCATACTCTAGGCCTGTATCAAACCATACATAAGTTACCTTCTTATTCACATCTACTTTGTATATAATATCCATCATAACATCACTATCACTTCCACCAGAAATTGAACAGAAAATAGTCTTGTATTGCGATCTATTTATAATTGAATATGCCTTTACAAAATTATCCAAAACTGTATCATTTTTTGGGATTACTGATGGCTCTTGATTTAATAATTCTAGTAAATCCAATTTAATATTCCTCACTTTCTTTGTCGTGGTATCTACGTCTTAATTCTTCTGCTTTTTCTTCATCTTCTTGTCCTTTTTCAGGTTCAGGAATGTACTCAAAAGTACCTCTATCCGCGTCCCATAAATAGACATAACTTGCGCCTACACTTGCATTTCGCACTTTTACTGTCTTTAATTGCAACCCAACTTTCTTTTGTTGAATTGTCAAAACGATTGAAGCATTATAGGCTATACCATCACTATCCCTAATATTCTCAAGTTGAATATCTTCCTGCTCCACACCGCCTCTGTTTGATTGAACAACAACAAGCACTGGTATTTTTAAATCAATACTTAATTGCATTAAGTCCTCGGAAATGTTCGTCAACTGCGTTGTTTTATTATCGCCTCTTTCTTTGCGCTCATCTTGTAAATAAGATATACCGTCAACAGCTAGTATGTCTATATGATTATATTCAACCCACGATTTTAATTTTGATACGGTTACTTTTTTATTGAAATCTTTGGGATGTGCCACATAAAACGGTATATTTGACTGACTTAAATGATTTATGTACTGCTCATATCCTTGTATGTTATCGCCGGTGTATAATGCTTTTGAGCTTATATGTTGGTGTAGTGTGTCAAATCTATAACCAGTTCTAGTTGCCGACATTTCAGGTTCAATCAATCCTATGTGTTTATTCATTTTCCATGCGTGTTCCAACATTTTCAATAATACCCAAGTTTTGCCCTGTCCAGTTCGTGCAACCAATACAACAAGTTCCTCTCCGCAATGCCAACCGCCTATATCATCATCAAGTTCCTCGAAACCAGTTGGAATAAAATGTGTGTCGTGATTATCCCTAACTGACTTCCAATCTTCAAGTCGTTCTTGTGCTTGTGATATAATGTCCGTACCTTTTGCACTTGTTACAACTTTCAATTCAGGCAAGTGTGCCTTCAAATAGTCAACTGCGGAATATGCGTCTGTCTGCAAGAGTTCTGACATCTTAGTGAGTACCGGTACAGACTGACTATATAAATATTCTTCTCTAAATGTATTGACAAGATATTCTGTACTTTCCGATACATTTATAACATCAAAATCATTAAATACCGATAGGAATGTTTCCATATCCGGAACGCATTTATAGTCATTTAGATGTTCAATGATATAGTCATATTCCTCGATATACTGATGGAAATAATCCCTTGTAATATCATTCACAGTGAGTATATCAATACTCTTATCCTTAAGCACTTTATTTATTATTTGAAGTTCAACCATTATTCAAACCTCTCTTATCTTTTTCTTTTAATTCAATAACCTCTGAACATCCCCAAATTCTGCTTGCAAGTCTTTCACCAACTGTACTTGTCAAACCCTCACGATTTTGATTGCTTGTGTATATATTACTACGCCCGGAATTGATACGATTATCAATATATTGTTGTAATATTTGCAGTTCATAACTTGTAGCAACCCCGCAAGCTATATCATCCCATATAACAAGATTAGCTTGCTCAATTTGAGTGCATAATTCGTGAAAATCCGGTACATCTTGACTTATTGACCTTTTACAATTATACAGAAATTGAGGTACACTAATAAATAATGCTTTACAATTCAAACAGCTTAAATGCCAAATTTCCTTGAAATAATTACATAACAACTTAACCGCCCAACTCGTTTTTCCATTTCCGCAATTTGTTGAATAAATATATAAATTATTTCCGTTATCAATAAATGATAACATATCATTTCCAATATCAGACAACCTTGTAAATGCCTTTAAATCTGTTGTGCCACAAGTGAGCGGTCGTATATCCCATAAGGCTTCTGGCAATCGTGATTGTTCAAATAAAGTACGCATAAGATTGTATCTTATACAATAAGAATTACAATTATTAGTACATACTGGTTTATACCAACAAGTATCAGTTGTCATTGCTTTCACTCCTTGTATCGCTCGATTTCAATAGCATATTAACCTCACAGCTTTCAAGTAATGTAATTGTATGTCTTAATCCTGCCAAATCTGATTTCATTGTGCTGATAATTGAACTAATTTCATCCGGTGTTTGGGCTATCCAGTAACCCTTATTTGGGCTTGCACATATAGGATAACCGTCCTCTCTTAACCATTGTACAATGTGTCTAATATCCCTCTCACTATATCCTGTAAATGACTGTATAGTATGATTATACACGTTTTCGGGATGCTTTGGGATTAATCTTAATACAGCTTGTTTTGCGCAGGCAATATCATATTTGCTCTTTGTCATAATTTTTTCCTCCTTAAAACTTGAATGTATTTGGGTTATTCTTGTATTGCTCCAAATTTGCCTTATGCTCATCCGCCGTTATACTGTTTATATTCTCCTGTGGACGCTTGTTATTATCACTCAACCACTCCGGCGGAGTAATGTATCTATAATTTCGGGAAAAACTTGTATTGATACATCTTGAAATAATTGAATAAGGTTTTCCAGCTAATTTTGCTATATTAGCTTCAACTGCTCGTGGCGTTTTTATTTTCATATCCTCTAAAAAGGATTCTATAAGTTCTATACTCTTATCATCCTCTATATCATTTTTTAAACAAGTATCTATAACAAGTTTGGAAAAATCTTTTTTGGAATTTTTTTTAACTTGTTTATCTTCTATTTTATCTTTATTGTTTATATCTATATTATTAGTACAACTCTGTTGTATACCCCCATACAACTCTGTTGTATACCCTGTACAACTATGTTGTATACCCTGTACAACTATGTTGTATGGTATACAACTGTAAGCACAGTATTTGACACCGTTTTTAATTGTTGTTTTTTTAGTGATATAACCCAAGTCTGTGAGGTTTTTAAGATTTTTTTGCACACCGTTTTTTGTGCAATTACACCAAGTGGCAAGATAGGATAAACTTCCGGTAAATTCAGATTCCTCATCCTGAGAAAATCCATATATAATTGCATACACTAATAAGTCATTACCCTTTAATTTTAATTCATTTACCATCCAACCCTGTATGTTTATGTATTTGTCATTTATTGATTGCATTATAAATTCTCCTTTAAAAATAAAATAAATTAAACTATACAAACTATGTGGTGGCATAATTTGTATAGTTTATTATATGTTGATATTAAGTTATGCGGATATTAAGCCCACCAACTTAATATCAACTTTGTTGTGTATCACAACCATATAAGTAGTATAACACAAGTATAACAAAATTACAAGATATTTTTTAATTCATATTTTGTAATTCTTCAATCTGCTCGTCAACTTCCGAATTGAGTTTAGCCCACAGCTGTTCTCTTGTGTCATCCATATCCTCAGCATTAACACCTGTAACATCCCATTCCTCTTCGGCTGTAAATTTGAAGTAATTATCTCCGCGCTTAACTGTGGCACTTGAAGTATATCTTAATGCCGTTACTTTAATACCATCACTAATTTCTGTAGACTTGCTTGCTTCACCAGTCTTGATTACCTCAGATTTATTATTTGTTGTTGTATTTTTTGTGACGTTTTCGGTCGTTTTCGCCTTAGATGTATTGTTGTTAGGCTTAACTGGTTTTGCCGGTTTTTCGGTTGTTTTTTCATTGTTCTTTGTGTCCTCTTCAAATGGACATTCCTCAACAGTTTCAACCGGAGTATTCACCCCATTGGCAGTGTCATTTCCTGGTTCATATCCGTTGCATTTTTCACACGATATTGATTTTCCATCAACCATCATATCAATACCATTACAATTCTTACAGTATGTGTCTGCCGGGTCTCCTGCATATTTACATACTCTCATTACTTATCCTCCTTTTTCTTTGCTATTCTCAATGTCTGAGTAGTAGTGTCAATCTTGGCTTTTGCTAATTTGTTAATATCAAAATCACCGTTGTATACAAGTTTTTCCAGAGCATCCTCGTCTATATACTCTTTCTTCTTTATAACTGAACGGAGCAAAGCTCCACCAAGATTCTCTTTAATAATCTCAATAGCCAGCTCCTCATTAAGAGTTGACTTAGTTGTCGTGGTAACTGTAGCAGTATATTTTTCACTGCTTGCACTGCTTATTCCTTTTTCATTAAAATACTGCTTAATTAAGTTACCAGCTTCAGTATTAGATTTCTTCAACTTATTCTCAAGGTCTTTATTTTCCTTATATAAGTCAATAGCCTTACCTAAATCAAAAACATCTCTTCTACTCATTGACTTTCTTCTCCTTATTTTCCATAATTTTAGTTCCACGCTGTCCCCACTGATTAACAGCATTAAACTCCGCCATACAACCTCGGTATTCTGTTTTCAGCTTATTTTTAAAATCTTCAAGCTGTTGTATAGCTAGCATTGTGAAGAATCTTGTTCCTCTATTATCTGTAGTATACTCAGGTAGTTTTAAGCCTTTAGGCTTATTATAACTATCATCTTCATACCACTTATACCAACGCTTTAATGTTATTGTAGACACATCAAGTATCTGTGCGGTTCTTGCTGTTGAAAATAATTCCACTCATATCACCTCCTGTCTTAGATTATGTATATTGTAATACATATAAACATAAATGTCAAGTCTAAAATTAAAGAAATCCCACACTTTTTATCATGTGGGATTTCTTGTTTATGAAAGAAGATAATTAATATCTTCTATACTTACTTTGCCATCTACGAGGGCATCTGCAATCTGTCCTTTCTTTTCAACAAGTTCCTCGATTCGCTCATCTATAGTATTCTTGCATACAAGAGTTATAACATTCACTGTTCCCTGTGTACCTATTCTATGAGCTCTATCTTCTGCTTGTGCTTTAAGAGCCATATTCCAAGGGCTGTCTAAGAATATAACATTCTGTGCGGCTGTTAATGTAAGCCCTGTTCCCATTGCTCCAATAGTTCCAATTATAACCTTACAATTCTTATCATTTTGAAATCTAGTAACTTCATTCATTCTATCATCTGCTTTTGTTGCACCTGTAATATAAGCTGGATTATATGCTTTTAATTTCTCTCTTGCTACTTCCGTCATTGATTCCCAATTGCTAAAAACAATAGCTTTTTGTCCGCTTGCACTTATTTCTTCTATAAGCTCAATCATTCTATCCATTTTAGCTGATTCCTGAATTGTCTGTGATAATATACCCGTCCAGCCTGTAGCTTGTCTTAATCTAATCATCATAGAAAGTGGGTTATTTGAAAATTTAATCTTCTGTAAATCGCTCATAACACCATTATATACTTCTTTATATATCTGGTTCTGTTTAGGTGTCATATCAACATATTCAATTTTTCTAATCTTTTCTGGCAAATCAAGAACTTCTGACTTTAATCTTCTAAGCATTACTTCGTCCATTAATGCTCGTATTTCTTCGAGGTTCTTATAACCTACAACCTGTGAACCACCCCAGCCGCCTAAAGTGCAATAATGCTGTTTGAACTGATAGAAGCTATGTGACTCATAGCCTAACCAATGAATAGGGAAATATAAATCAAGAGGATTATTCATCAAAGGAGTTCCGCTCATAGCTACCATATACTTAGCTGTTACTTTAAGCATAGCACGACTCTGTAATGAGGTAGGGTCTTTTGACTTATGACATTCGTCAAATGCAATCATGGAAATTGTGCCATTGTTGCAAAGCTTCTGTAATTTCTCAGCTATAGGAAAATGATATTTTGTTTTGGAAATCTTTTCAGCTCCTACTCTTAATGACTCAATATTAGTGATTAAATAGCGACAATCGGGGAGATTATCAAGGTCTGCTAATTTATCTTTTGTACTTCCTTCATAAGCCTTTCCTGTTGTCTTTCTAAAACGTGTACCAAGTACCCATCCTTTTTCATTTGAATGTATACCAATTTCTGACTGCCAATTATATTTTAATGAGTTTACCCCACAGACGATAAGTACCTTATTAATTGTATCTGTTTTCTCAAGACATCCAACAAGGTCTATAATCTGCTTTGTTTTTCCTAATCCTTGGTCATCACATAACAAGAATTTCTTTTTATTTAAACCAAATCTTACACCATCAATCTGATGATTGAATGGTTTTGTTTTAAATTCAAAATCTTTTGGAATATCAATCTCAAAGTCCTGTTTATGCAAATCTTCATATATTCCGGATATTTGAATTTCTTCAGTCTCAAACTTATTACACAATCCAATAATATTATTAACTGGCATTTCCCAAGTATGATTATCTGGATTATAAACTCTTGTTCCCATTTGCTTAATGAAAGAAACAATATCTGGATTATAATCAAAACTTACAAAAGCTGATTTTTTAACGAGTATATTGTTAGAGAGCTTGTCAGGCTCTCCAATATGTATTCTAATCATTATCTATTTTCTCCATTCAATCTATCATATGCTTCATATGTGCAGGCTTCCCTATCGTCATAATCTAATTCATCCCATGTACATCCGTACCATTCTTTTGCTACTTTGTCCTCCATAGCATTTATTCTGTTTGTGGCTTCCTGTGCTATTCTTACATAACCGTCTTTATTCTTCATAGTGTGTATCTCCTTTCCTTAATGTAATTATATTGTAATACATATAAACATAAATGTCAAGTGATTAACTGGAAAATTATATAAAAAATAAGGCTGAGAACTTAATCTCAGCCTATATGAAATATCATATTGAGGTTGTACGCACTATATCTTCTAAATTAGATAGATACTTAGCGAACACTTCTTTTTCTTCTGTTGTGCAAGTGTGGTATAATTCACTTAACATCTTCCTAATGGTAGACATTAATGCTTCAAGATTGCTTATACTTCTATTCTTCATGTAATTAATAAACAAGCCTTGAATGTCTGTAATAGTTTCATCCACATTACTATCCGGAACCAAATCAATATTCATCTTGTCGATTAATGCAAGAATTATAAAAGCATCTGCATCGAAGTGCTTTTTCAATTCATTTTCCGCAAGCTCTTTGGCTATTGGAATACTTTCATTAAATGTCATACAATCACCCTTTACATAGCTAACATCTGTTTTATCCAAGCGGCTTGCTCGACATATTTTTTATGACATTTTTCCCACTTTGCTTCCATTTCTTCTGTTGGTTTAAATACCTTAGAAATCTCTTCTATATCCTGCACAGCTTTATCATGCAGATATCCAGCGTGCTTCAATTCATCATTAGCCATTTCTTTATAACGATTAGCCCATTGCATATCACCTTTAGCTTTGCACTCAACATATTTCTCTGCATATTCTTTAGCACCGCAAAGTTCCTCTTCAATGTGTTCAGCTAATTTCTTAATTTTGGTCATAGCTTCCTCACTCCTTTGTTACTACAAACGCAAGGTTCTGAGCGGTTACAACCTGTCCACCGATAACAATAGTGAGATTTGCTGTGTCACAATCACAATTTAATCTTACAAGAGCTGATATAGGAAGTGTTACAATATCACCTGCCGCTGTTGCTGTTGCAAGGGCTGTTGCTCCTTGTACTGGTGCGCCATCTTTGTATAAAGTTGCTGTCACATTTCCTGCGGCACTTGCGGCTACTGATAAGGTTCTGTACATTATTTTGATTATACATACCATAGTTATTTGTCAAGGGATTTATTTGCGACATAGGATTTATTTGTGGGAGCTGTGTCATCCCGAATTGATTTAACATCATATGAGTTCTCCTTTCTCATATTATTAATTGCAAGAATATATTGATGGATGAATATATGTGGATTATTCCGGTCGAGTTGTTTTGTCAGTCCGTTCATAATTTATTTCCTCGCTAATTCTTAAATAGGTGATTATAACAGTGAGGACATCAAGAATAGGTATTGTTCTAACATTCGGGTCACTGAATAATTTTTCTATAATTTCCGCGTTCATCTTGATGTCCTCCGTTCTTATTTATACTTTAAGTATAAATAAAAAAGACTACATATTAAATGTAGTCTTTTTGTACAATAAATGTATTCATATTACCCGAATTATCTTACGATTAACTCTTTGACTTAGCTTACCCGCCCAATCTCGGGATATGTGTAATTCCTCAGAAATCATATCCAAAGTGTGTTCTTTAAGCCTTAACCTTCTCCATTCAAGATAGCATTTGTACAGTCATCAGCTTCAACCGATGTTTCGATTGTTTCCGTTGGTAAACACCACGCATAAAGCCAAACTGCATTAGTTGCGAACAATAAAAATATTGTAATTACCCACATTATGAACCATCTTTGTGAGGTTCGTTTTATCTCGTGTAACAACTCAGAAGCCAAAGAATTATCCTCCATAGTACATTCTCCTTTTAATTCAACAGTTGTTTAATTTTTTCCTCTTGATTTTTTTGTTGTTCTTCCAATAATCTCACAGCAAGTTCCAACTTATAAGTACGGTCGATTACTTGATTATGCTTAGATACATTTGTATTCAATATCTGTATCTCATTATTAATCAATGCAATCTCACCCGCAACTTTCTCATTTTGAACATCAAATTGACCGTGCAACTTGCCGACTGTATTATTGTAAAGTTTTCTGTTTGTATTCACTGTTCCAATCAGTGTACACCCTCCAGTGATGACAGCGACTATAATGGGAATCCATATTTCCATTATTTATTGCTGTCCTTAGACTTAGAATTTATTGTCTTAATAATATTGGAAAATGCTTCATACAAGCCAGTTGAAGCAAGTCCACTGAATAATCCGGCTAATATTACATCAGCTGTAACAATGCCTTTGTTTATCCAGATATTAAGTATAAGTCCAAGAATACCTGCAATAAGCGGTATGAATTTATTAATTTTATTTGTTGGGATAAGATACTTAATGATAAATCCCACACATAGACATATGCCTACAATAACTGGTACTGCATAATTTGTTAAGAATGATAAATCCATTAATTACACTTCCTTTCCTTTGTCAATTCTGCTTTATCTATCCAACAAGTTACTTGTCCCGGAACATTAACTCTGTCCGCTCTGTTTGTGATTTTAACTCTATTATTCTTAACATCATTATCGTGTAAAAAATAATATCCAGTTGAAAGAGTTGAATATGTTCTAGTTGTTTCGCTCTCGTACCGGCGAATATTTCCAAGTTTGAATTTATCTCCGGCTCTCGGAACAAATTTTGTGTTGTGTACAACATTAATCGTTGTTGAACATCCGGAACTGATTAAATAATTTCCCAAAACTGTTTGCACTTTTACTTCACACTCGCCGTCCATATTAATAAGTAAATCTGCAATATTAATATCATAACCGACATTCATAGGATAGCCAAGTGCAACTATATCAGGTCTTGAGAGCTGATTTGCTCTAACAAACTTCTGTGTTATAACTTTGCCGTGCTGTGCAATCTGTATTGTGAGTTCCGTTGGGTTTTCGCCCGATTTATCATATACCCAACCGGTAACATGATTCAGAGTGACCTCATCAATATAACCAGTGACATCATATGAACTCTTTGGGGATGTAGCTTTAACATCTTCACACCAGTATAGGTTGCTCCACTTGTTCCACTTATACGGTGTATTATCATAATAATGATAATCACGTTCAACGACTTTGTTGGTATTGCCAGCACAACACTCTATTACAGTTTTGGTTGTAGGATTATATACACCAATATGAGAATTATCAACATATACAAGTGAAATCTTATCTGTTGGCATTTTACTCATATCATATGATTTGCGAGTTGCTTTTTGATACAATCCACCAATCCAATCATCCGCAATGTCATTGTCCTTATAAATAGGTGTCCCGCCTGCTTTGGCGTTACACCACGGAAATGATTTAATCAGGCACACACAATCATAATAGAATTTATTACCGATTTTCTGTCCGAAAGCTCCGGAATTATAACTTGTATTAAGTGCTTTGACATTAACAAGATAATTCCATAAATCTGTTGTTGTTTTGTACATTGCTTTTTTATCTCCTTTCTTATTTGTATTATACAATAAGCATATATTAAATACAAGTATTAATTAAGACTTCATACTAAAATTTAATGTACCTGTAATTGTTATTCCGCAAGCATCATTATTTATTACATTTGTTGAATTTGGCATTGTTAAGACAACATTCACTCCACTACCTTGTACAACTGTGATTGATTGTTTTGCTGGCTGAACCCCAGTTGACACGGACGAGCCGTAACAATATTTTCCGCCTTGTCTAACAGTAATTCCTTGTCCAGTGCCGAAGGATATATAAGGTTGAATATCGCCTACCATTGGAACACCCACTGGTACGAAAAATGCCAGTGATGTGCCGCCGCCTGTTATATAACCTCCTAATGAATGATTGAGTTTCATGGAATCAAATATGGTATAATACGGTTTGAATGTATATGGGTATGATGTACCGTTTGGGTCGGAAGGCGATATTTTAAATTTGATTACATCTCCCTCTATATAGGTGTCATTGTATTTATCCTCTCTAATTAACCATCTTTCGTTGGCAGTTAAATAAATACCCTTATTGTCTGTGGCACTTACACCATAATTAACCGTAGATGAGCCTTTTTGCACTGATAAAAATGGTGCATTTGAGTTTGATATAACTGGGTTTTTTTCAAAGGTTGTTGTATTTGAAAATGTTGATATTGCACCTATCTGCACGTTCGCATTTCCCGGTGAACTATGTTCATTCGATTCACTCTGACTATCAACAACAAGAGTTGTGCATTTTATATTCTGAGACTTGACTTGAGGTGTGATTATTCTTGCCGGTGATATAATCGTCTTAACTTCATCAACATTACCTTCCATTCTTTCGGTAATTAATGTAATGGTGTCTGTTGAACTCGGATTGAGTGTGACTATACATTTTGAATTAATTGGCTTGTTAGATATTGGTACGTCATCCCATAAGTATAGTCTGACATCCAGCATATCAAGTATATCGACTTTGCCATCATTATTAACATCATAGTATGCCTTTTCCTGCGTATTTAAAGTACCACCATACCAAGCGTATTCTTTGATTTTAACATAATCCGACGTGGTATAATCGCCCCAACAATCGAATGTTGCTGTCAAAGTTTGATTTGCTATATTAAAACCACCGATTGAACCATTATCAATTTCTGCCGTAGTACCTTTTAATGTTGCACCAGTTATAGTTCCAGTTGCTTGTATATCTTGTGCAAATACGTTAGTAACATCAATCTGTTCAGCTTTCACGGAACCGGTATATATTTTACCGCCGTCAATTAATGTAGTATCATCCTTATAGATATTCTCAACTGATATATCGTCCGGGTTAGGTGACCAATCTGACGGAACATTGCCGAATGACATTTTAAATTTACGAACACTGATTGTATGGCTAGTGTTATTATTTGTTGTATATACGGCTACTCCATAACGGTATTCGTTATACGTTCCCCACGAACCTGATGTCAGTTTATCCAATGTCATTGTAAAACTTAATGTACACCACTTATTATTTTCTCTTGTACCGGCTAAATACTTTAAATTGTTACCCGAACCGTCAATGTAACAGTTTGTGTATATCGCTCTATACCAAGTCTTAAATCCGTCATTTGACCCATACACTTCACAAGCTATGAGATAGTTTTTCGGAGAGGTCACAAGGTCATCTGCTTTTGCATCAATAGTGATGACCACCTGTTTATCAGACTGTGCATTATCAGTCGCATCAACATCCGTAATTGTTCGTATTGCATTCCAATTACCATTACCAATTCGACTTGCGACTGTAAATCCATCATCATCTGTGGACATTGACCAATCACCATTCGACGTAGTTATTTTACCAAAATTCTTAGTCGCAAGAAGTAAATTTCGGTAACCCACGGATATGAATGTCGCAAGTCCGGTGATATTAACTCTACTTGAATTAATCTGTATCTGTTCGGGGCTTGCATTAATTGATGATATTATACTATTACCATCAACCTTTTTGCCGACTTCAACAGATAAACCGTCAACATTCTTCGTTAAATTGAGCCATTTATTATTGACAATACTTAATTCGGTGTTTGTATCTGATACAACCTCCGTACGTTCCTCTTTTCCACCACTTGCAATTTCGCACTCAAAAGTCTGTATTCCCGAAAACTTCGTGGAAAATATATAAGATGATATTGATGTTTCTCCTGACGCACTTGTTATATTATATAACTTGCTTAAATCAAGTGTAGGGTCAGATATAATCATTGAACCGGAGAATGGAGTATACGGATGACCTTGTATCTTAGTTAGTAAAGTTGTGGCGATAGCATTTAATTCTTCTGCCGTTTTATTATAACAGATGAAATTTCCTTGTAATATGTAGGCATTTGTGCCTGTGCCTGCTATCCCACCTATATCTGTTTCGGAACTTCTAATCTGTACTTTGTCAATCGCTTTTGCTTCAAATTGTTGAGCCTTAAAACCGCTTGCAATAGTTAAATCAACTGTATCATTCGTCAGATACAATATATCAAATTTGCCTTCTGGTGTCATATAACCAAAACCACCGCATAGGCTACATATCGGCTTAATAACATCCCCGAATGAAAGCGCGTCCGTATTTACTGTTTTAGTGACCTGAACATTGGACTGAGATAAGTTCATTGAAGTTGACGCGGAAACTTTCATATTCGTCAGGAGGCTTCGTGTGAATGAATTAAGTGATAAAGGAAATTTTAGAGCATTGTACCATTCTGCTACATTCTTTCCTCTTAATGTATATAAATCATCATAGATAATAACATCACGGCTATTTTTATCTGACGATATTTCGCTTGAAGCAACTGTACCTGTTATAAGCACTACCGTGTTATCCCCAATTACTTGATATACCTGTACACGTTTACCGGCTATATCATCTATGCCTTCAATGGTGGCTTTGAATTGTGAAGCCACACAACCTCCGAATACAAGTTCCCCTTGTGTATCGCATATTGAACGCTCAAGCGATATTGTACCGGAATGGAATCCGGTTTTAATTTCCGGGAGTGTACTGTTTAAAAACTTGATACAAGTTTGTCTTGCTACACCATTTTTAATATCATCTGCAAGTGCCATATTAAATCCTCCTTTTAATATTCTACTAATTCTATTGTTATAGGGTCATAGTCAATATCTGTATCTGATATTGAGTTTTTCGTGTACGTTATGTCGGGTCGGTAGAAATAACCAGTTTTATATGCTAGGGTTTCATCATTCCAATATTCGAGTTGGATTTTACGTTGTAAATGGTCAACCTCTGCGTCTGTGAAGAATTTTTGAACCTGATACAATGTTGAAATATTGAGCGGAACAGTTGAGAATGACCAGTTTGTCTTAGTTCCTTGCGCCGTAATTCTTATTAAATCCCTTGTATAATCATCACGGTCAGCCTTTATTTCCTCACGCACATTCGGGGTTTGCCCGAATGTGTCGATTTGAATTAATTCATTTGGAAATATAGCACCGGTCTTAACAGCTTTCATTAAATAACCTTTGAATGTTGGCATATATCCTCCTTACTATACAGCGTCTACACCATATCTGTTCTTATATTCTTGATTTTTACCCAAAAACCAAGAGAATAATTTATTTCCATCAATGCTGAAATTGATAACAGATGGGTTTCCTGTGTTTGCTGATTTGTCTTGTAATGCTTCAATTAATGCCTGCTTGATTGTGTCAAGTGGAGCTTCTACGTTTGTGCCGTGTTTCTGGTCACCCACAATCGCCATAAATGGACGATTTGCCGGAAGTACAGAACCTTTTGCAAGCTCAGGTATCTGTGGTGTACTTATTGTCGGTAATCCATTGAATGGATGTTTACCAAGAATACTGATACTTCTTATTTTGTCGAGAGCGGCATTAATTCCCTCAAACGGCTTCGATATAACTTTGTTTATGCCCTTTATCAGTCCATTAATGACATTCTTTAATGCGTCTAATATTCCGTCTTTAATTCCACTGAACACTTTTCCGCCTTTACTGAATACATTCTTAACTTTCTGCCAAGCATTGGAAAATGTATTTTTGAACCAATCAGGAATTGACTTGAATACATCCTTAATGCCTTGTACAACGTGTCCGAAAAATCCTTTAACTGTATTCCATACAACCTTAATACCATTCCAAGCATTAACAAAAGCGTCTTTAATCTTTGTTGCAACTCCTTTGACAATAGTGAGTATATTCTTGATTGGCAATGTGACTATTGACGCAAGGTTATGGAAAATATTGGAGAAAATGTTTTTTACATTTTGCCAAGCACCTTTCCAATTTCCGCTAAATACATTCTTAACAAATTGTATAATATTTTTCAAGTTGCTAATAGTATTCTTTATTACATCAATAATTACACCAAGTATATTCTTAATAATCTTAACCAATGTCTGAATAATTGAACTTACAATCGGGTACACATAAGTCACAAACCACTTAACAATAGGAGCAAGATATTTATTGTAAACATCTTCAACGGTCGTTGCTACTTCCCCCACTAATGCAAGAAATTCATCAACCAATGGGCTTAAATGATTTTCCCACAAATCTGTGACTGCTTCAATTATAGTTTGAACTATCGGACCGAGGTAGTTATCCCAAACAAGCATTACAATCTCACCAATATTTTGAATTGCTTCTTGTATTCCTGCAAATATAGGCTCTCCGTATTTTTGCCAAAATTCATTAAGGCTTTCCATTAAGTCTACATATACAGTTTTTACAAGGCGTAATATCGGCACAACTCCGTCTCTCCATACTTTTTGAAAAATTGGAAGTACGGTGTCGAAAGCTGAACGCATTGTATCAACCATCTTTGATTTAAAGTCTGTCATCATAGGTAATCCAACTTCAATAAATTCCTGCAACATAGGATATGCGGCTTCATTCCATATATCGCTAAAGCAATCTGCAAAAGTATTAAGCAAATCATTCATTATATGACCGGCTGTGCCTGCAAAATTGCTTAAAAATGGCAGAAAACTATTGTTGAAATAATTCTCTAATGGCGCGCCCAATGCGGCAATGTCCGAGAATACATCAGAGAAAACCTCTTTTAAGTGTGCGAAAGTATCACTAAATTGTCCAAAAAACTCAGTTAGTTTGCTTAATTTTGAACCAGTTGCGGAAACATCTTCATCAGGTATTAGACTTCCACCATCCGCACCTATTCCAGTGCCAGCTCCGGTTGCACTTGCAGTATTTGATGTATCTTTGGATGTGATTACATTAAGTTTATCATATGCACCCAAGGCGTCATTCTGTTTTTTCTGTGCTTCGGTCAATCCGGTTGTTGCGTCTGTGAGTTCATCTGTCGCAACTGTTACATCCGCAATTCCGGCGGAAGCCGAACTTGTCTGAGCTTTAATGCCTAACAAATCATTCAAAGACTGTGCCGCTTGTATTAAATAAGTGACAAATTTATTTAATAATTCCAAGCCCGGTTTAAGAATTTGCACAAGGGTATTTCCGATAAGGGTCATAAACTGTTTCCATCGTTCATGCAATATCTTTGTTTGGTTCGCCCAGCTATCTTGTGTACGAACGAAATCTCCTGCGGCAAGATTAGTTTTATCAAGGAAAAATGCTTGTCGTACTTCAACCTTTTCCGCTGATGACATATTCTTATACAGTTTATCATACCCATTTGCTAAAGCATATGCGGATAATTCAGTTTCAGTCATTATAATGCCGACACGTTTGAGCGGCTCACTTTCTCCTGAATATACGGCACGTCCTATCGTATTTGCTTCATCAATTTGCAAATTATAATAAGAAGCCAAGTCCGCCACACGTCCAGTCATTTCAATGGCACTATCCGTAGCACTATCAAGTGATTGTCCAAGTCCTCTACCCATTGAAGCATAAACAGAACCCATTCTTTTCGCTGTTAGTTCAGAAATACCAAAATTGTCAATGGCAGATTTGGAAAACTCCTCCATTTTATTCGTCATACTGCCAAAAGCTGTGTCAACTACGTTCTGGGCTTCCATTAAATCTGATGATAATTGAAGAGCTTGTTTACCGAAATCCACAAGAGCTTTTACAGAAAATGCGGCAACCAACATACCACCAAGTTTTTTTGCAACTGACTTCAATCCACCAACTGCGGAAGATGTCTGTTTTGTGCTATTACTTATTTGTTTCATAGCTTTGGAACCAGTGTCACCAAGTTCTTTAAACTCTTTGGATGTTGACTTGACTTTTGCTTTTTCCTTGTCAACTTCCTTTAGGGATTTTTGGAACTCTTTAGGAATTTGAGCTATATCATCTTTTGGGACTTCAATTTCAAAATTATCATATACTGTTGTTCCAGTTGGGCTGTTAAGGGTTGCTTGAATATCCTTCTGAAATCCGGTTGCAACTGTTGATACTTCATCAGCTGACGGCGGGTCAATATCAAGGGTAGCAGTCATATCAGGAATATCAAAAGTTGTTGTTGAAATTTCTTTAGCACTTTGCTTTACCTTAGATGTAGTCTTATCAAGTGCCTTATCAACATCAGATACAATACCAAGTGTCATACTACTTATCTGACTTGATATAGACTTAACAACTCCGATTAATTCCTTAAAGCACTTTTGCATTGCTTTATTTAATTCTTGTACGTCATTGATTGCGCCTTGTTCATTTAACGTAGTGTCTATTACAACTTTTCCGTCTGCCACAATTTACTCCTTCCTAGCCGAATAAATCTTGAAGAGCCTTTTTATCTGCCTCACTCCGTTCTTTATGATAATAAGTCATATCAATAAGTTCCTTGTTGTTCCGATAAAATTCTTGTTCATACTTCTCCAATTTTTTATGTCGAGCTTTTTTATTTCTTATATTTACCACACTTGCGAACATCCCATCCCCTATTTCGTTAAACAGTGCCACGAATGTCCACCAGTGCATATATTTGTCAGCTCTGATTTCTCTTCCTGCAACTTTATTAATTGCTGAAAAAATCATTTGTTCATCTTTGTTCCAATCATATAATGTTGGCTGAGTTGTGTTATTTTGATTTTTGTTGAAATCCTCATATAGATTGCAGTCGAGGAAGCGCACGGCTTGTAAATACGCCTCCTCAACGTAATCAGAAGGAGGGTTTATATAGATAATTTGTACGGTTATCAACATTCTTTCCCAATCCGAAAGTTCATTGTCCTTAAATGCTGATAACACCAACAAACAATCTCGATAATCAGTTCGTATATCATACAGTTCATTATTGACTTGTAATTGTGTAGGTAATTGTCCTATCATAGCCAATTACCTCATTATTTATCAACAACTTGTGATGTATACTTCTCAATACGTTTTGAAGATTTTTCCGCTTCCGTTTTAAATTCCTTGCGGATAACCGGCATAATCGCATTCATAAATCTTTCAACGAATGTTACCCCGCCGCTTGTGTTAAGGCAATTCTGATTACCAAATACAACATCACACAAGTGTGGGTCATCAAACAGAATGTTTAATTCTGTTTTAATTTCTGTATCAAATATGGAAAGTTGTTTTAAAACATCAACCTCCGACATAGTATCGGGCAACTTAGATATATCATCAAGTTTATCCTGAATTGATTTACCCATTGCCTGCGCACGTTCAAAAAAGTTGATGTCCTTAGGATTTATAGTTATCTGTCCTCTTACAACTCCCTCTGAATTTTCAATGTCATATGTTTTTAAGCCGTTGTCAATTTTAATACTAGCCATTTTTTAAATCCTCCTTTAATTCAAAAAATAAGGGATGTATTATTAAGTACATCCCTATCCATAATACTTATTACACTCTGGTATCGTCTTCAGTACCTTCTGTGAATGTCGGTGTGCCGGATGCGATTGTAACTGTTCCAGCTTTTCTGTTTCCGTCGAAAGTAACATCAAACGGAATAGCAAATCCGGAAGTGTCACCGCCGTATGACTGTGGCTTTACTACTACATCCTCTGTCCACGCACTATGTCTAGCTGCTGATGTGTCCTCAACAATAACTTCAAGAATTTTTGTACGGCAACTATCACCTTTGAGGCGGTTCATTGCAATGTCTTTAAGTTTAGCATAAATGCTGTCATCAGGATTTGCATAATAAGGGTCGGCGGACATACTAGGTTCATATCCGTTATCCTTTACTGAGGTTTCTCCAAGAATGTTCTTAACTGTTTCAGTATCAGGATTGAGTTCAACACTCATTTCCTCAATGTCTTTACCTATTAAGAACCACTTTGGAGAACCAACATCTCCGAATGAAGCGTCAATATAGTGCATTAACGCGGGTCTTTCAAGTTTTGGCATTGTTATTCTCCTTTCTTTCTTCAACGTATTTAATACGCGCTTGAAATTCATACTTTGCAAGTGAATTTGTTTCGTTTATGAAAATATCGGGTACATTATTAAGTACCTCAATTTTTTCTATTGTGTTATTCTTTCCGAAATCCGGATAATTGTCAGATGTAATGTTATCAAGCCAATCTGAGAAATTAAGAACCTCGTCCATTGCGTCCAAGTTAGTATTACTTGTTCCGGTATTATCATACACACTTATCATATCAATACCGAATGTGATTTCTTTGTGCTTTCGACCAAGTATATCTTTACTGATTACACGTTCTCCGGTCACACTGTTTAAAGCTACTGTGCCTTGCGTAACTGGAGTTGCATTGAAGTAAATCCAATCATTGAGAGGTTTATATTTATCTATAAGCCATTTATTAATTTGTCTGTATAAATTCATCTTTACCTCTCCTTTGCAATGTAATCTGTAATAATATTCGCAACTTTATCTTTAAATTCATTATATGCTGGTACTTCCCAATGTGATGTGGCATTTGGATTAAATTCTTTACTATAATTCAATGGAACATTTGTAGGAATTTTAGTTACACCCGGTCGGCTCCACCAACCATATCCCGGAGTATAAAAACCTCCTACATGATACACTGAGTCAACATATTTCAAGCCTACCCATTGATAATGGGCATATCGGGATTCATAAATGACTTGAAATGGTACTATGCTCACATTTGAGCCAAGTGTTCCAGTTTCCATTGGAGTATATTTTGTAAACAATTTACTCCAAGTGAGCGCAAGAAATTTACCCAATTCTCTGTCAGATGATATGTTCTTAATCTTGTTGGCAACACCGTCAAGATTAATATTAATTGTTGTATTTGAATTACTCATATACCAGTCACCTTCAATCGTACAGTTGCCTCGAATCGTTGTTGTACCTCTACAATACTACGAACCTCACATACATTTGGAATATGCTGATTTTTAAGTACCATAATATTTGATGGAATTATATTTTCTGATATTTGCGTATCAAGGAAAATATAATCACCTGGAGATAATGTATAGTAATTCTCTTTATCTTCAAGTGTTTTCCAATCATTATATGGTTTATACTTATCGTCAAAAGGAATTAGTATTGTAAATACTTCTCCTATACTAACTTGCGTACCATTGACAGATGTTACACGTTCTTTGAAAAACTGTATATTTTGTAATACCGTTTTATACCAAACATCTAACTTTGTCACACTATCATTTCTTGAAAGTCTGTTGGCAATAGTAATTATTTTCGCTTCCATTGCCACCTCCCGCGATACACAAGTTCAGGGTACGCCCACAAATATTCTTTCACTAAAGAATTTATTTGTAAATCAACATCAGATATTATAGAACCATTGCTTGTCGTTGTTCCTGACTTATATCCGAAGCTCTCAATACCGTTACTATAACTTGATAAATTTGATGGCGCGTCAATAGTATTAGGCTTTTCCCAAAATGATATATTAAGTCTAAAACATAACTGTTTTACTTCCTCAGGTACTTCATCTAACTTCTTAATGCGTCCATTTGTGAGAAAATCAAGTCTATTTTCAACTTGATACTCATTAATATTAAAAGTGGGCTGGACTTGTTTTCCACCCATTTCCAAATATTCTTCATAGGTTAAATACAATTCGCCCACCTCCATTACTCTGATTTCTTGCGTACTTGACGCTGTTTTGGCTTATTATCTTCTGTGTTAGTTTGTGTGTGTATCTCCGCTGACTTTGGGGTGTCATTGTACTCAACAGCACCATTATTCTTGTACTGTTGAGCAATGACCATATTGTCAGTTGTTAAGATTACACCGGTCGAAAGCATTAATCTCATTCAACTTACCTCCGAAATTATTAGGTTGCAGATGTTACAACTGTCTTTCCGGCTCTCACAACCTCATTACTTGTATTAAGTTCAACAACAACAATTTCATTGTTTGTCTTTGCTGTAATCTCTTCTGCACCATTCCAAGTTGTGTAACCGGTTACGGTTTTACCAATCTGCGGAATGTCTACTGTTTCAGCTGTCTTATAGGAATAAGAATTACCTGAAGCCTTTGCCGGTGCAACTGTGAGTTTAGTTTTACCAGATGTCGAACCTTCCTCAGACTTTACTGTTAAAACTCCATCCGGCGCATAGTAAAGAATTGTTTCCGGTGTAACTGAGTGTGTTCCATAATAGAAGAACAACTCAATAGCATAAGCCTCAGAAAGCGGAATTTTCTCGGCTGAGTATGGTGTACTCTTAACCGGCTGTGCAACCGAACTATTAAGCTGTACAATGAATGATACACCATTTGGAAGTCTTGTTGAGCTTTCAATTGGCACACCGTGATATGTCTGGAAATCTCCAGCGGCGGTATTTACATTAGAATTATTTACCTTTTCGTCAAGATAAATTCTAATCTTGCTGTAAAACTGCGGTGAAGTCTGAATTGAAAGTAAATCTCTAGGAATACCATCAATATAATCATTCTTGAGAGTTTCGAGTGTTACAATAGCCTCCTCAAGAATTTCGGAAACGCTCGTTGCACTTGCGGAAGGTGTGAACTGAGTACCAGCTGATACACATTCCTTGAAGAATGCCTCGTCAAGTTCTGCCGCAAATCTTAACGCATGATTTGCCGAGCGTTTTGCAACAAGTCCATCAACACCCAAGAGTGAAATATCTTTCTGCTCTATTTCCTCGACAAACTCTCTGTCCGTGTCAATCGGGATTGTAACTGTATCTCCCTTGACTGCCTGACCCTTGCCAGCTGTTCTTGCTGTGCCATATGCTTTAGAGCTTGCATTTGCAAATCTCTTCGCTTCCACTGTACCTGAATCCGGGTCACCTGAGAGGTCAGTGTTCTTAATTCTGCCTGAAATTGTCATTTTCTGAACATTCTCGATAACCCCGTCATATGCCTCAGCTAAAAGCATCTTACCGGTTTCATCTAACAAAACATTCAGGGATTCAATTCTTGCCATACTAATTTCTCCTTTTCTTTTTTAAAATTTTCGTTATGTTACCAAATCTTAGGACGTTCTTTTACCTGTGGCGGTTCCGGTGGTGTTTCCGGCTTAGTACCAGTTGATGATACAAACGGCACTGGCTTTGAATTAGGTGTTGGAGTTTGCTTATCCTCCGCAAAAGCTCCCGCGTCCTGTGTTTTATACGCATTCACGAAATCGTCAAAACCTAGTACATCATCACCATTCATAGTGAGATTTTTGTCCATAACCTCTGCCAAGAAAGCACGTTTGGCGGCGTTGCTGGAAAACTTGAGTTGATTTACTCTAGTTTCAATCGCGTACTTATATGCTTGTTTTGCGAACTGCTGGGCGAAATCATTCTTAGCATTATCATACGTTGTCTGTAATGTATCGAATTTTGCCTGTAAATCAGATAACTTACTTGCGTCCGTTCCAGCCGTTTCAAGCTGTGTTTTAAGGTTCGCAAGGTCGGTATCACGTTGTTTAATATCCGTGTCATACTTACTATGCCAATCATCACGTTCTTTTTCCACGTTCGCCAAGTTATTCGTTATTCCTTCAACCTCTTTGACTGTCTTGTAATTTTCATACAGCAACTTGTCAAACTCTGCTTTCTTATCCTCCGGAACGGCAATTCCAAAGTATTTAAGAATTTCGTAAATGTTTTTCATTTTCTTGCTCCTTTTCAACTAAAATGTTTTTATAGTCCGCTTTCCGGACTTTGGTTTACTACATATAGTATTATACATAAGTTATCCACATTTGTAAAGTGTAAAATTAAAAGTTATCAACAATTTCAACAAAGTTATCAACAATTACTAAAGTTATCAACAATTACTAAAGTTATCAACAATTACTAAAGTTATCAACATTATCAACAATATGTTGTTGATAATTAAAAGTTATCAACAATTTTATATAGTTATCAACAATATTTTGTGGATAACTTGTATTGCAATATGTTATAATTTAAGTAAAATAAAGAAAGGAGTTTTTGATTATGACAAAAACAGAGTTAGAAATTTTACAAAGGCTGAGAGAAAAAAGTGATACAAAAGGTATACAATGACTCGATAGATTTATTTGGCTTAACACTACAAAACCTAAATATGAAATAGGAGAATATCATTTAGTCAGTAATCCGGGAAGCTATATAGCCAATAATGAAATTTTGGGTATGCGAGCAAAACTAACTGGTGTGATTCCTGAAAGTTCTTCAAGTAAATACAAGTACATATGCGAAATTCTGATGACTGTGTATGAAGGAACAAGCTCATATACGGCTATGTGTACAACCGTTGTATATGAGGAAAATATAGGAGAACTGGTTGATAACAATCTTAATACAATTAAGTAAGTTCACCAACAAATTTGAAGAAGAAAGCGATATATAATTTAAAATACTCACTCAATTAAGAGTGAGTATTTTTTTTGCTTATATGAGATTTTTTGCCTTTGTAACCCGGAACATATAAACGATTCACACGTTGCGCGAGATTGGCTTGACTTGATACTGATTTATATTTCTTACTCAGTAACAATATTCGATTTTCCGCTTTCTGCATAGTGATTTTATCATCAATGCCGGAACTGAAAATATATCGTTCTTTTTGCCTGCGTATTTCAGTTTCAATATTCCGCTGTATCTGAGTAACATCATATCGGCTATATTTCTTACCGTCAATATCAACTTCCCGATTGCTCAATTCTTTATATTTATCCAGTTCCTCACTGGTGTATGTTTTCGGTGAAAGTCCCAAGATAATCGGGAATGTATAATGCTTACAGTTACAAGTTGATATTTTTCGTTTCAACTGCGAATTAATTTCCGCGAATTTTTCTTTTGTAAACTGCCTACCTTGTATAGGAAGATGGTCTTTGGCACATAGCGCATGAGCTGTTATTTCTATTCCGTCTGCACCGACTTCCTTGCCGACTTGTTCCCTTGTTGCATTGTTGACTTGTTTTACGCCATCTAAAATATTCATACGAACCGCGCTATCTAATCTTCTTGTATATCCGCTTGAATATTGTACGCGCATACCCTCCCAAGCGTCTTTTATAAGAGTATGACCGAGAGGTGGGCTTGTTATTGCTTCCCGGATGTAATCAGTATAACTGCTAACTCCGGATGTAATAGCTTGTACCGCTATATCAACTAATTGTCGGTATGACTCAAATATAACAGATGTAGAGGCAAGATTTACAAACGTGTTAGCGGTCAATGTTCGCATACCGTTTAAATATGTCTGCATTGCTATATTTTCGGAAAATGGAACTGGCTCAAGTTGACGATATTTATACATATATAGCATATTATCGTATATGCCTTTTCCACTTTGCTCATAAATGTCCATTATATCGGACAATGATTTACCGCTTTCTTGCGCTAACAAATATGTGATTTTGTCAATGTTCTGATTATATTTAATCATTTGTTCCAACCGGTTGACGTTGGAGGGTGTCAATCTACCGATTTCTTTTATCTGTTCCGCCATTGCCTTTATCAAAGTAACATTGATTTTTTCATATCTACTTGCAACTTCATAGGAGAAATCGGTTAAATCATTGTCCGAAAGCATTATTTATTGTCCTCCTCGGTTTCTTTTGATTTTGCCTTGTTTTTTGCTTTATCTTCTTTAGTGTCTTTATCTTTATCGTTCGGACGTGTTTTTTCTTCGTCCTCATCTTCTTCGGTGCTTTCAAGTGTGGTATTGCCGTCTTGACTATATATATCATTCAACATACGTTCTTGATTTTCCTTTGCCATTGTATCAATGGCGGCTTTTGCGCTTTCCAGAGTTTCGCCGGTATACCACGAACGCAATTCCGCCTTACTTAATACTCCGGCAGTTACAAGTTGCAATTTTTGATTGAGTTCGGTATCGGTATCGGTCAATACACTATCTTTCCACTCAATTTTTGTATCGTAATCGCCCTCAGGTGCAAATTGCATTAATGATACAAATACATTCATTGCATATACAGCATCCATTATAGATTTTTCAAGCGCGTCTTGAATATTGGATATTGTAATGTATGTTCTTTGCTTTAGTAACTTAATTTCGGTTGCCGTTCGTGCCTCAGTTTCGACTTGCGATAATGTACCCCTTGATATTCCGATTATGTCCTCAATCTTCATCAAGTAGGTATTTAATCCGTTATTATAATTAGCATCACGCAATGCCGGAGCAAAAGCCTGATAGGTATCGGCTTGTCCTAAATCAATTTTGCGGTACAGCCTATTTTTACATTTATCCAGTTGCATTGTATTTCCGTAATAGGTGGTTTGATAATCGACCGCCGTTGGGTCTACGTCAATCGCAATTTGACCACCTTCGTATTCCCAATCAAGTCTTGAGAATTGTCTGTCGGCATATTCAATTAATTTTCGCGCCGGGCTGAAAATCGAAATTCCTAAAGGGCTTGACATATCAATGTTATTTGCAAGCGGTACACGGAAATATCCATATAACGGACGTTCAACTTGTTCAATAACCTGCGGTTCAGTTGGCAAGCCCGCCCAACGTGGGATATTTTCCAATGGATATTCATCCCCTATATCGTTGATTTCGTCAATGTCGTTATTATTTTCAATCTTTGCGCGGTATGCCTTGTTTAATACAGTTACCGTGTTATTTTGAGCGTCAAAAGTCTGATACTCAATTTTGGTGTACATATAATCGTCCGAAATAAACCAATCCGGAAAAGCTATGCTAATTATAGTTCCGTTATTGTCGTAGGCAAGCGGATAAAATTGTCCTTGTTCCACGAAATCTATATATACACCTTGCTCCGTGAAATACGGCTTTATTATCATACCGCCTAATGCAAGCGCTTTTTCCAGCTTCTCCGGCAGTTGTTGGATTAATCGCTTATGGTAAATATCGTCAAGATATTGAGCGCGTGTAGCTTGCTTATCCACGTTATCCTTGTCCATATCAACTTCATCCTCCACACCCGGCTCTTGAATATGGGTTTCCAGTTCAGACAAAACTTGTTGTTGTATTGATTGACATATTTGTTTTGCCAAATTCATTGTATAGATTCCGTCATCCGGGTTTTCCCATGGCGGACAATCTTTATACATATCACGCCACAACTCAATAGCATCCGCCATTTTGTTCGATATTGCTACATCGGATAATGGGCTTTCATCGGATGATGTTGATTTTGTGATTGCTGTCAGCATTTTTTGTAATGCCATTTTAATCAGTTCAATTAGTTTTTTGACCATTTTTTATTTTCCTTTCTTTTTCCACATCTGCTCCATTGCATATCTTACACTATCAATGGAATGGTTATCTTTATCCGGGTATACGCTGGTTGGGTTGCCTTCCTTGTCTAGTTCGTATTCGTATTTGCTGAACTCTTTACTTGCATTCGGACAATCGAATGGGTCGATTACAATTTCATTCAATGATTGAAGCCACTTCATTGAATAACGTACACTATCCGGTCCTTTTTCTGCCGGTCTTGCATTTATGCCAAACGCTCTGTAATCTTGTACCGATTTATTTTCCGAGCTATCGCAAGTTACCACATCAAATCGGGTTAGTCCGAATTGTGACTTGAGAACTTCCGCCGTTTCCGAATTGCGCATCTTATTAATTCTAAATTCCTCAAATATGAATAATCGCATCCGTGCGGCGTCATAGTGCATACAAGAATAATTGTATGGGTCTGGGAACCAGCCCCAGTCAACTCCTCGATATAGCCTATCAAAGCTGGCACGTTCTTCCGGTGTGATTTTTCGTATGGTTATATTATCGAATACTTCTGTACCATTGCCAACGGGTATTCCTAAATATTCATGTTCATATGCTTTCGGATTTACCAATTTGAGCCATTCCGCGTCATCAATGAATTGTTTACCAAGCCAATCCGCTGGAGCTTGCAAATAGGTAGTCTGTGATACTATTGTATCGCTTCTTAATTTTTCCTTTTCAATATAATCATTCGCCCAGTTCTGTCTTGATTTCGGCGGGTTCATTGACTTGAATACTTTAAAATCATCACCGCCACGGATAATGGACTGCTGAACTTTACGAATTTCCTCTTCGCCGTTAAATTCATCAAACTCCTCGAACCATAAATATCCAATGTAACCAAACGGCACTTTTATAGACTTTGATTTTTGCGCCTTGTCCAATCCCTTGAATATAATACGCTGTCCGGTGGGCTTGTAAATAGCACGCATAGGCGATTTGGTGAATACCCAGTCCGCTGACACACCTAATATATCAACCGCCCATTCTACCTGCGCATATACGGAAGTTTCCAAGGTATCGCCGACCTTGCGATACACAACGGCGTGTTTTTCTGCGTTTTCCATTTTCATCATATTTAAGACAATTTCAATACTTATAAATGATGACTTGAGCGAACCTCTGCCGCCGGTCAAATCGTAGTAGGTATGCCGGTTATTCTTTACATCTTGATGCAAGTTGTAAAACGCAGGACCTATGCAATTTTTCAGGGATATTTTTGTATAAGCCAAAATCAACCCTCCTCCGTATCTTCATCATCAACCGGTATATCGTCATTAATAATAACGTGGGAATTAGCGGCTTTATTTTTAGTGTGAATATCCAGACGCCTTGCAAGCTCTCCAGCGGCGCGTGTTCTTTCTTGTATTGATACATCAAGTCCGAAGTTATCCGTTTCTTCACCACGCATCACTCTAGTTAGATACTGCATTACTTCCTCAATGTCTGCTATCTTATCATTATTGAGCCTATCCTGCACGGCGGTCAAGTAGTCCACAACTTTAGCATTTTGTAGTAAACGCGCGGCTATGACGTGTGCAGTTTTTTCGCTATAACCTGCGTCTTTTGCTGACTGTTGTTTCTTTCCTGTCTTAATATAATTCAAAACAAAATCAACTTGTCTTTGATTTAATTGTTTTCTTAATTGTTTTTCCTTTTCACTTTCCTGGGTCATTTTTTGCCTCCTTTAAAATATCCGCTAAAGCCTTTATTATATTGACTTTATTAGATGTTTTTATTATTTCATTTTTGCCATTTTTTACGGAATAAATTGTTATAACCTTGTTGAGTTCATCGCTATATACTTGATATGAATTTATCAAGATTATTATATTATTTTGTTTTAGTGCTAATATTAATTTATTGATTATTTTCTGATAATTCGCCATTTTGTCCCCCGAATCCGCCGCCGGTTTTTTATAAATGTTTCACGTGAAACATATCAATTAAATTAATAATATTATATA
>ERZ779877.380-NODE-380-length-49880-cov-16.153256_pt1 | contig 49880 bp, 36 predicted proteins | sample MGYA00511556_ERZ779877 | MGnify/ENA primary metagenome ERZ779877 (study PRJEB29588, sample SAMEA2159338) | human gut metagenome | biome: human gut; feature: human-associated habitat; material: faeces | place: Denmark | collected 2008/2010 ... | reverse complement strand
GTAATGCTTGAATGCGAAGTGCTTATAATGAAGTGAAAATTTTTAATAAGTGCCTGAGATATGTGTACCGGGTGAGATAAGCTTATGGTTTACCCAGAGTTATCCGGGTAAGCAAACAAAGCGGCACACCAAAATTATTCATTTTTCATTATTCGATGACGGACGTATCCGGCGTTGTCGATACGGTAAAACAAAAGGTGAAAGAGCAGACAGGCGTAATGCTTGAATGCGAAGTGCTTATAATGAAGTGAAAATTTTTAATAAGTGCCTGAGATATGTGTACCGGGTGAGATAAGCTTATGGTTTACCCAGAGTTATCCGGGTAAGCAAACAAAGCGGCACACCAAAATTATTCATTTTTCATTATTCATTATTCATTAAACAGATAAAAGGGCGCAGGGAAAGGAACACAAATGAAAACCGAATTTGTTATAGTAACGGGTATTTCAGGTGCAGGCAAATCCTGTGCGGTAAATGTAATGGAGGATATCGGCTATTTCTGTATAGATAATATGCCACCCCAGCTGATACCGAAATTTGCCGAGATATGTGAGGAAAACGAGGATATATCAAAGGTGGCTATAGTTACCGATATCCGCGGCGGAACTATGTTTCTTAATCTAAGCGATACTATTGAAGAGCTTAAAAAGCGCGGGCTTGATGTAAAGCTTTTATATGTGGACGCAAACCATCATGTGGTAAGACAGCGATATAAGGAAACACGGCGTAAGCACCCGCTGTTTGATGTTGCTGACGGTGATATCGATAAGGCTATCGATGTTGAAAGAGAGATACTCGAGCCGTTGCACGAGCAAGCCGATTACTATATTGACACGAGTCTTATGTCGACCTCAACGCTGAAAGAAAACGTACTCAATATCTTTCTTGATACGCCGTCAGACAGTATGACGATAAGCTGTATCTCGTTCGGCTTCAAGTACGGTGTTCCGAATGAGGCAGATCTTGTTTTTGATGTGCGCTGTCTGCCTAATCCCTACTACATACCCGAGCTTAAGGAAAAAACCGGGCTTGATAAAGAGGTCAGGGATTATGTAATGAGCTTTGAAAGTTCGCAGACTTTACAGATAAAGCTGTTTGATCTTATTGATTTTCTTATTCCGCAGTATCTGCATGAGGGCAAGAGCCAGCTCGTTATAGCTTTCGGCTGTACCGGCGGCAAGCACCGCAGTGCAACATTTGCGGAGAATATGTGCGAGCATCTCAGTAAAAATCATCTTAAAGCAAGGGTGCTTCACAGAGATGTAAATAAGGATAAGAAGTAAAGGGAAGAGAAAATTTCAGCGGAGGTGAACGGTATGCTGTGTATTATTTTCGGGGAAATGCCCGAAGATATGGGGAAGAAATACGTCTATAACACCAGTATGTATTTTGATAACACATATCTTGACAACTGGCTTACCGATGAGCTTTCGGTTAAAATGATAAAGAGCGTGGACAAGGCTGTGGTGCTGAGTTCAAATGCTGTAGACAGCAAAGCGCTGGGCGTTATTCCGGTAACAAAGATCTCGGGCGGACTTAAAACACTGCTGCTTATTCGTCACGATAATACCAAAATTTTCAATGCTTCAACCTGCGGTGACAATTGCGCAAAATGGATACTGAAAATAGCACAGAAAGCCGACAGGGATATAATTATAAATCTCAGGCATATTATGAATTTCGGTGATAAGCCGTTTGAGATAAAGATACTCAACAACGGTAAGACTGTTCATAATATGAAGGAATATGTGCTGAATGCGGGAATGTATCTGTAAGGCGGTGAAGCATGAAAGGGAAGTATAATATTACCGTAAAAAGCCGACGTATTCAGTATAAGTTCACAGTATTGAGAAATATCACTATATTGCGCGGTGACAGCGCAACGGGAAAGACTACGCTTATAGATATGATAGCGGCATATCAGGAAAACGGCGAAGCAAGCGGCGTTACGGTGCAGAGTAAAAAACAGTGTACGGTGCTTACAGGCATACGTTGGCAGGAAAACCTTGCGATGATACATGACAGTATCGTGTTCATTGACGAGGGTGATAAGTTTGTGGCATCGGAGGACTTTGCAAGAGCTGTAAAGAATACCGATAATTATTATGTAATAGCAACGAGAGCGTCACTCTTCGATCTGCCGTACAGCATAAAGGAGATATACGGCATAAAGAATGTATCCGGTAACAGATATCAGGGTACAAAGCGGCTTTATGCTGAGTTTTATCCTTTGTGCAGAGTTGATAACGAACTTACCGCAAAACCTGATCTGGTTATAACCGAGGATTATTGTAATTTTGCAAAGTAAAATAAAGGAGCGATCCGAATGTCATTCGCCGCCGATGTAAAAAACGAGCTGTGCAAGGCGGAACACAGCAGAAAACAGCTTGAGCTTTTGTCCAAGGGCGCGGCATTCGCCATGACGGAAGACGGCGACGGCTGTTTTTTTAATACGGAAAACAAGAAAACCGCAGATTGTATCGCAGATGCGTTCGGGGCTGTCGGTGTCAGATATGACACAGGCGAGAGCACTTTCAGAGGAAAGACTCTGTATACGGTGACGCTTGCCGATAAGGGGTATGCTTATCCTGTGCCCGACTGCTCGGGAGATGACGCGTTCGGCGTGTATCTCAGGGGGATATTTCTTGTATGCGGAATAGTGGCAAACCCCGAAAAGGGCTATCAGCTGGAGCTTTTCCTGCACGATGAGAGCAAATGCAGAGCATTACTTTCAATGATAGAAGAGCACGGAATGGGGGCAAAGCTGTCTAGCCGCAGGGGAAGCAGCTTTCTTTATATCAAAGAGAGCGAAAGGATCTCCGATATGCTCACCTATATGGGGGCTATGATGCAGGCTATGGAGATAATGAATGTCAAGATATATAAGGAAGTGCGCAACAACGTGAACCGCAGTGTAAACTGCGAAGCGGCAAACCTTGACAAGACGATAGCCGCCGCCCAGAAGCAGGCAGACGATATAAATTACATATTTGAGAAAAAAGGAGAGGGGTATCTGGCGGATGAGCTGTTGCAGGTCGCAAAGATACGTCTTACCGCACTTGAATTGTCGCTGAGCGATATCGGGAAAATGCTTGAACCGCCGATAAGCAGGAGCGGTGTCAATCACAGGCTGAAAAAGATAAGCCTTATAGCGGACACACTCAGAGGAGAAGAAAACCGGGGAGAATAAAAGTGAGCGGATTTGTACATTTACACGTTCATAGTGAATACAGCCTTCTTGACGGCGCTTGTCGTATAAGAGGGCTTGTTCGGCGTGTAAAGGAAATGGGACAGACTGCCGTTGCACTGACCGATCACGGCGTTATGTACGGCTGTGTCGATTTTTATAACGAATGCATCGAGAACGGAATAAAGCCGATCATCGGTTGTGAGGTGTATGTCGCCCCGAGAACACGCTTTGACAAGAGCACAAAAGCTGATATGAAGCCGCACCATCTTATACTGCTGTGTAAAGATAACGAGGGATATAAAAATCTTTCAAAGCTTGTTACTATCGGATATACCGAAGGCTTTTACAATAAACCGAGAGTGGATAAGGAGCTTTTAAGACGGTATTCGGACGGACTTATCTGCCTTTCTGCCTGCCTTTCGGGAGAGCTTCCGAGGGTGTTGCTTGACGGCAGACTTGCGGACGCTGTAAGCCTTGTCAAAGAATATAAGGATATATTCGGTGAGGATTATTATATAGAGCTTCAAAACCACGGTATAAGCGAGCAGGAACGCATACTGCCATATCTTCTGCGTGTGGCAAGGGATACCGGTACACAGCTTGTCGCCACCAATGATGCGCACTATGTCGAAAAGGACGACAGCTATATACAGCGTGTGCTTACCTGCATAGCGACCAATACAACGCTTAACGACAAGAGTGATATGCAGTTTCCGACAGACGAGTTTTACCTCAAAAGCGAGGACGAGATGAAAGCGCTCGGCTTTCCGCAGTCTGCATATGACAATACCGTCAAGATAGCGGAAAAGTGCAATGTGACCTTCACGTTCGGTCATACAATACTGCCGTATTTCAAGGCGGAGGGGTATGAGAACAACGAGATATATTTTACCGAGCAGGTAAGAAAAGGACTTAAAAAACGCTACGGCGACCCTGTGCCGGAAGAAGTGTCCGACCGTGCGGAATATGAAATGTCGGTTATAAAGAAAATGGGTTTTATCGACTACTTCCTTATAGTAGCCGACTTTATAGGTTATGCAAAAAGAAACGATATTGCAGTAGGTCCGGGCAGAGGCTCGGGCGCAGGAAGCGTCTGCGCGTACTGCCTTGGGATTACAGATATCGACCCGATACGATTTAATCTGCTGTTCGAACGTTTCTTAAATCCCGAACGTGTGACTATGCCCGACTTTGACGTTGACTTCTGTTATATAAGACGGCAGGAGGTAATTGATTACGTTGTCAGAAAGTATGGCAGGGATCATGTGGCGCAGATAATCACGTTCGGTACAATGGCGGCGAGGGGTGCTATCCGTGATGCAGGCAGGGCAATGGGGCTGCCTTACGGCAAGGTCGATACGGTTGCAAAACTTATTCCTATGTCGATGCACTCAACCATTGACGGTGCGCTGAAAAGCGAAAAGGAGCTTGTGAAGCTGGCTTCATCGGATAATGAGGTAAGTCTGCTTATAGAAACCGCCAGGAAGATCGAGGGAATGGCGAGAAATACCTCAATACACGCCGCAGGTATAGTTATAACCCGTGACCCCGTAGCCGATTATGTACCGCTGTACAGAAACGGCGAGGGCGAAGTTATGACACAGTACACGATGACTACCATAGAGCGGCTGGGACTGCTGAAAATGGACTTTCTCGGACTGCGTTATCTGACCGTAATACAGGACTGCTGTAAACTTGTGCAGAAAAACGATCCCGATTTTGATATAGAAAAGATACCCGAAAATGACAGTGCGACCTATGATATGATGTCAACGGGAGGTACGCTCGGAATATTCCAGTTTGAAAGTGCGGGTATGACCTCGCTTTTATCGCGTATGAAGCCATGCTCGATAGAGGATCTTACCGCGGCGCTGTCGCTGTATCGCCCCGGTCCTATGGACTCTATACCGACATATCTGGAAAATCGCCGCCACCCCGAAAGGATACGATACAAGCACCCGCTTTTAAAGGATATACTTGACGTTACTTACGGCTGTATCGTGTATCAGGAGCAGGTAATGATGATATGCCGTGTGCTTGCGGGATATTCATTCGGCAGAGCGGATATAGTCCGCAGAGCTATGGCTAAGAAAAAGCCCGAGGTTATGGAAAAGGAGCGTGCGACATTCGTTGAGGGTGCTGTAAAAAATAACGTTGACAGGCAGGTCGCAGAAGAGATATTTGACGATATGATGAGCTTCGCCAGCTATGCGTTCAACAAATCCCATGCGGCGGCATATTCGCTACTTGCTTATCGCACCGCTTATCTCAGGTGTCATTATTACAAGGAATATATGGTGGCGCTGCTTACAAGCGTGATAGGCTGGGGCGGAAAGACCGCAGAATATATAGGCGACCTTGCACAGCACGGACTTAAGCTCCTGCCACCTCATGTAAACTACAGTGAAACAGGCTTTTCATGCGAAAAGGACGGTATACGCTTCGGTATGCTTGCAATAAGGAATGTCGGCGCAAATATGATAGCCGATATCATAGAGGAGAGAAATAAACGCCCGTTTAAATCGCTGTTTGACTTCTGCGACAGAATGTCAGATAAGAATATGAATAAGCGCGCGCTTGAATCGCTTATAAAATGCGGTGCGCTTGACGGACTTGGCAACAACCGCCGTGAAATGATGATGTCATTTGAACTGATGCTTGACGCACTTTCACAACGGCGTGATATTGAAGGTCAGATGGATCTGTTCGGCGACAGCGATGGAGCAAATCTGACGGGGTATCCGATACAGCCGACCGACGAGTATTCAGCGGCACAGCTCCTGTCGCTCGAAAAGGAAATGCTCGGAATATATATTTCGGGTCATCCTGCCGAGCCATACTACAAAATAGCAAGAAACTGCGGATACACTAATATCGGAAATATACTTGAGCATCCGAAGGATAAGCAAAATGTAAAGATAGTGGCATTGCTTACCTCAAAGCGCACCCATATCACAAAATCAAATAAAACTATGTGCTTTGCGGCGATAGAGGATATGAGCGGCGAAATGGAATGTCTTGTGTTTCCGAAGCTATATGAACAGTATTCGGTTATGCTTGAAACGGGAAAAGTATATGCCTTTGACGGGACTGTTTCGGTTGAGGACGAGGGTGATCCGAAGCTGCTGATAAATATGATAACCGAGCCTGATCTTGACAAGCTTCGTAAAGCGATGAACGGACAGGGCGCAAAGCAGAGCGGGAAAAAGACACTGTATATACGCTTTGTGTCACGGAATGATACGAATATTCCCGCAGTAAAGGCATTGCTCAGAGCAAATAAGGGTAACACTCTTACTAAGATATGCTTTGACGACACAAGGGAAACCGTTACTTTGCCGCCGAACTTATCCGTTGACTTAAACAGTGATTTTATACAAAAACTGAGCGGGATCTGCGGCAAAAACAATATAATTATAAAATAAGTCAAAAAAATGAATTTACCCCTTGACTAAATTGCATTTTAGGAGTAAACTAAGATGTGTGTAAATAATCTAGGAGGGCGACCTCTAAGGAAGGATGTACGATATTATGAAAAAGATTGGCGTTTTAACAAGCGGCGGCGATGCACCGGGCATGAATGCCGTTATCCGTGCGGTAACAAGAGCTGCTATTGCAAAGGGAATGGAAGTCGTAGGTGTTCGCAGAGGATACAACGGACTTATCAACGGTGATATTATCCCTCTTGATGCAAGAAGTGTATCTGATATAATTCAGAGAGGCGGCACAATGCTTTACACGGCAAGATGTGCGGAATTCAGATATGAAGAGGGTCTTCAGAAGGCTAAGAAGACCTGTGAAGAGAATGGTATTGAGGGTCTTGTTGTTGTAGGCGGCGACGGCTCGTTCAGAGGTGCGGCTGACCTTTCTGCAAGAGGCATCCTGAGCATAGGCGTTCCCGGTACTATCGATAATGATATTTCAATGACCGAGTACACGATCGGTTATGACACAGCTATGAACACTGTTGTTGAAATGGTTGACAAGCTGCGTGATACAGCACAGTCACACGACAGATGCTCTGTAGTTGAGGTCATGGGCAGAAATGCAGGCTATATCGCACTCAATGCAGGTATCGCTTGCGGTGCGACATACATCATCACTAAGGAAGAGCCCTATACAGTAAACGATGTTATCTCAAAGATAATCAAAGGTCAGAAGAGCGGCAAGCATCACTTCATCATTATTGTTGCAGAAGGTATCGGCGGAAGCGAACAGCTCGCAAAGGAAATCGAGCAGGCAACAGGTGTTGAGAGCCGTGCTACAATTCTCGGTCACGTTCAGAGAGGCGGCAGCCCCACTGTTCAGGACAGAGTAGCGGCAAGCCAGCTTGGTTATTATGCGGTAGATCTTCTTTCAAAGGGCATCGGTAATCGTGTAGTAGGTATGCAGCATAATGAAGTTGTCAACTATGACATTCAGGAAGCTCTCAAGATGAAGAAGGAATTCCCTCACGATCTGTACAAGATCGCTAATGAGATAAGCTTCTGATTTTAAAAGGACTATAACGGGTTTCCGTTATATAAAGACTGTGCCGGAATTTTAACGGTACAGCCGACAGAGTAGGTTAACGTGCGTAAAGTGCCTGAGGGACGGGGAGTTGTCCTCAGGACGAACACTGAAAGGTGGCGGTACGTTTTCCGCATCTCGCTGTTGCATATAAGAGATAATCGCCGTATTTATCCCACATTATGCGATCGCGTAAGTTTGCGTCATTGAGGAGGTAAATATGGCGTTTTTTCGTAATTTTAAAAAGTCGTTCGAGGAACTGAAATCTATTCGTTGCCTTACCGTAACGGCACTTCTTATCGGTGTTTCGGTAGCACTGAAATTCGTTATGATCATGCCGAGTGAAACGCTGAAAATCAGTTTTGCGTTTGTCGGTCTTGCGGCTATAGGTATGCTGTACGGTCCTGTTGTGGCAGGACTTGCAGGCATTGTCACCGACGTAATCGGCTTTCTTGTAAAGCCTACCGGTGCATTTTCACCGATATTCACGCTGGTTGAAGTTGCGGGTGCTGTGATATACGGCATTTTCCTGTACGGACTAAATCCCGTTAAGCTTGATTTTTCGAGCAGAACCGCATTTTTCGGCGGGCTAAAGACAAACGGTTTTCAGGTGTTCAGAATATTTATGGCAAAGTTCTGTGTAAACCTTTTCTGCAATGTATTTTTAAATACCGTTGCAATGGTTATCATGGGATACTTTGCGCCTGAAGTATTCTGGGTCAAGATAGCGACACGAATAGTTAAAAATCTGACGATGCTGCCTATAGAGGTATTCATACTTCTGCTGGTTCTTTATCCTGTTATGGTGGCATATCGTGCGGCATTCAGAGAAAAGCGTTCGGCTTGAAACAAGAAAAGAGGATATAGTATGACTGAACTTGGATTTTTAGGCGCAGGCAATATGGGCAGTGCGATAATGCGCGGTATCTGCTCATCTGATATGCAGGTAAGCGTTTCGGCGTATGATAAGGATACGGCAAAGCTTGGAGCACTTTCGGCATTTGGGGTTAAGCCTTGTGTAAGTGAATGTGAACTTGTCAAAAAGTGTGATTACATACTGCTTGCGGTAAAGCCGCAGGTGCTTGGCGGTGTGCTTGATACTATCGCCGATGAAGTAACGCATAATAAGGTCATTATTTCTATCTGTGCGGGAATATCCGAGGACTTTATCCGCAGTCATACAATACCGAATGCCAAGGTAGTGCTCGTTATGCCGAATACTCCGATGATGCTCGGGCTCGGTGCAAGCGCAATATCAAGAGCCGACGGAGTAACCGATGAAGAATTTGCATTCGCAAAGTCAGTTATCGAAAGCTGTGGTATTGCCGAGGAAGTACCGATAAATAAGATGAAAGAAATAATCGCCGTAAACGGCAGTTCTCCCGCTTTTATCTATCTGTTTGCAAAAGGCTTTGTAGATTACGCCAAGAGCGTAGGCATTGATGCCGATGCGGCACTCAAGCTGTTTGCACAGTCGCTTGTCGGCTCTGCGAAGATGCTGACAGACTCGGGCATGACGGTGGACGAGCTTATTAAGCAGGTTTCTTCTCCGGGAGGAACGACTATTGCAGGTCTTGACAAGCTGTATGAGGGCAAGCTCACCGATACTGTTGATGAGTGCTGTAAAGCTTGTACGGCAAGAGCATATGAGCTTGCAAAGAAGTAATATTATTACAGCTGTCGGACTTGCGACAGCTGTATTTTTTTGTGTAACGAAAATCGCCCGGACAGGATTTTCTGTCCGGGCGGTTTTCGCTGTAAGGCGTATATTAACTTTAACTTGTTATCATGCGTTGGGTGTCATATTGCCGTTCTGACCGCCGTTCATATCGGGAGGGTTGCCTCCGCCGAAGCCCTGATTGTTGCCATCCGGTCGGTTTCCTCCGCCGAAGCCGCCGTTTCTGCCGGGACGGTTGCCGCCACCCATGCCGCCACCCATGCCGCCGCCCATGCCGCTGCCGTAGATGTAGCCTGACATTGTGATTTCCCGGGTGGTGTCGCCGACGGTCAAGGTGTAAGTTCCGTCAGATGTGATATCAGGTGTGCTTATAACTACTGTCTGAAACGATACTGTAGGTGTGAACTCTGCGATCACATTACCGCTTGAATCGGTGAGCTTTACGGCAGTTCCTGCGCTTGCGTTGTCTGTGCTTGCAAGTATAGAGACTTGCGTTGACTCTGAGCCGAAGTTCATAGCCATACCGCTTGAGCCTGCTATAAGCACTGTACCGCCTGTTATCACAGCGTTATTCTCATAATCGAGTGAGCCGTTACCATCGTTTGTAGGACCGTATACATAAACCGTACCGCCCGATATTTCGATATCGCCGTTTGAGTCAAGTCCGTCACCGCTTGCATTGACATGGATCTCGCCGCCTGTTATAGTGATCTTTGCGTTGCTGTCCGCCGAGAATGAGTCCGGACCGAAGCCTCCGCCGACACCCTGATTGTCGCCGCCTGCGGCATTTATGCCGTCATCTGACGCTGTGAGGGTTATCTTGCCGCCGCTGACTGTTACTGTCTGACCTTCAAGACCCTCATAGCAGGTCGCTATATTGATCTCGCCGCCGCTTACAACCGTGTTATTGTCAGCATGAATGCCGTCATCTCCGGTGCTTATATCGAACGTTCCGCCCGATACGGTGACATCTGTATTGCTGTGAATTGCATCGTCAAGCGTATCAATGCTGAACGTACCGCCGGATATCGTGAGAGCACCATCGGCTTTTATGCCTTTATAAGACTCGGTACTGTCACCTGCTGCCTTTTCCGATGAACCGCCGCCTGCTTTAAGCGTAAGTGTGCCGTCCTTGATATCAATTGTGCCCGATGCGTCAATGCAGTCCTTGCCGCTTGTGATATTCAGTGTGCCGCCTGAAATATATACATAGCCCTTTTCGGCGTCATCTGCGTTTTCGCTGTGGATACCGTCTGTGCCGGAGGTGATCGTTATATTGCCGCCTGCAATTCTTACGCTGTCCTTGCCGGAAAGTCCCTGTGACGCGGAGGTGATGTTATATGTTCCGCCGGTTATCTTAAGATCGTCCTTTGTAACAATGCCGTGCTTGCTTTCACAAGTCACATTCAGCGTACCGCTGCCGTTGAAGGTTATATCCGACTTTGAAAATACAGCACCGTCAACGTTTGTTTCATTATCAGATGAGGTAAATTCACCTGTGCCGGTGAGTGTGTTTTCAGTACCGCTCACGGTCGTTACAAATACCTTGTCGGCATTTATAGCATACAGAGCCGCACTGCCGTCTTTGGTTATACTTGCGTTGTCAAGAACAAGCTGTACCTTGTCGCTGTCGCCCGCATTCACGATTATCTGACCTGTGAATGTGCCGCTGAGCTTATATGTTCCCGCTTTCGTTATAGTAATCGAGCCGTCTGCTACCGTTACCGAGCTGTCAGGGCAGATTGCCGCAGAACCGCTGAGCGTTATGTCAACGCATTCGGAGTATTCTCCCGACAGGTCGCGGTCGGAGAACATATCATCGGCTGTGAGCTGATTTTCGGTGTCATCGGACGATGTGCTGCTGTCAGTTTTGCTGTTCGTGCTTTCCGCACTGTCTGAGCTGTCTTTGCTTTCGTCACTGCTTGATGCGCTGTCTGAAGCATTGCTGTCAGTTGCGTCGGATACACTGCTTGCCTGCTGAGAGGACGAAGCGGTCGATGCTGTGCCGTTGTCGCAGGAAGTGAATAATGAAGCTATAAGAGCTGTAGCTACCAATACCGCAAGAATTTTTCTTTTCATTTTGTCCGCCTTTCCGGGGTCACAGCATTTCTCTGCTGTCAGTGCCCTGTGAAGATATATTTATTTCAAGGTTGCCGTTTCTGCATCTGAGCTCATCTATCATCTGCTTTTCACAGCCTGCTTTGCCTAGTGTGATATTGTAGGTGAGCTTGTTAAGGCTGCCGAGATTTGTGGTCTTTACCTGTGTCATTTTGTACTGCGATAAGTATTTGCCGAATATATCGTCAAATGCACCTGCATATTCAAGATCCTCGGGAACTGTTATATGAAGCATCTTGTTAAGCTCGTTTTTCTTTGTTTCCCCGAATGGAGAAGCTGTAAGTATGATGTTCGCCGCACCCATGATAACTGCGAATATAAGGGCGTATAACGGATAACCCATACCGCAGGCAAGTCCTACCGCCATTGCAAGGAAGATCGAGCCTATTTCCTTTGCCGTACCGGGCACAGAGCGAAATCTTACAAGTGAGAATGTTCCCGCTACCGCAACGCCCGCACCTATCGAGCCGCTTACCATCATAATTACTATGCTGACAACTGCGGGGAGTGTTGCAAGAGTTATGGCAAAGCTCTTTGTATATGTGCTTTTATACATATACATAAATGCCATTGCTATACCGAGTACCAGTGCCGAGCCGACACCGATAAGAAAACCGCCGAGTGTTATGTCAGTCGCATTGCTGAAAATTCCTTCTATTACCGTATCAAACATTTACCGTTACCTCACTTCTGATTTTTTTGTTTTTAAGCCCATGCTCCTTCTGAGCATTGTCATATATGCCATTCCGTACTTTGAGAACGAAGTTTGCTTTATTTCGCCTTCTGCCAGTAATTCAACCAACCACATCGGCATTGAGCCTGCCGCCTTTATTTCCATCAGAGAACAGCCATTTTCAAGAATTTGCTCACCGTAGGGAGCTATTTTCAGATCTACGTCTTCTGTTCTCCAACGTATATTGCGGTCGAACGTAACTCTGAGATCCGGGTCGTCCGCTCCGAAATAAGCCGTTCTGTCATAGCACAGATAAACTGCCGGGAATATGTCGCCGTAGAAATCAAGGAAGTAATTTATTTCTTTCGCTATCTGGCTGTTATCTGTGAGTCGCTCGTTGATTTCCGGTATGTCCTGTGCCTCATCGCAGTTGATCGATATGCGCCGCTTGTATACGATACCTTTGTACTTTTTCTTAAGCTCGAGGAAAACGTTTTTATCTCCTGAAGCTGTGCCGTAACTGCGGAGTCTAAGCTTTTCCTTGTAGACAGGCTTTTCGAGTGAACGCCTTATCAGCCTGAAATCGGGGGTGTCGTAATAGATGTTGCATATCGTGCTTTCACCATGCTCATCAGGTACCATATACTGTTCAAAAGCACTTTCAATAAGCTCTCTTTGCTCTGCATTTACAAGGTACTTAAGCTCGTGGCGTTTAAAAATACTCTTATCCATATATCTCATTCCTTTCGGCTTTGTGTGTTGTTTTTTTGTTTCTGCTGTAATGATACAGCTTCTGCCTTAAAGAAACCTTAGAATGTTTTACGAAAACTTTACAAAACGGTGAAAGTACTGTGAAAACGGCATTTATATGACACATTATGTCTTGTTATAAAAGGGGGACACGACCCGAAAAAAGGAAAGGTGAGTCGAAGCGCAAAGGATAGTGCGCTTGGCTCGCTTTTTGTATGGGTCACTTCTACTATATCATTTTAGTATTTAATACCGGCAGCAAGCTCCCGATAGTTCTCTTTGCAGGATAGCACTTCTCGGGTTCGCTATTCCGGTTAATAACGTTGCTACTATGAGCGAGGGAGACAACCAAAGGGACTAGGTGTGAGTCTGAGCCTAGCTTACGCAAGGCTCGTGCACTCCGCTAAAGCCCCGTTGGACTTGCAGCCCAGTGAAGCAAAGCGGAACGTCCGAGTGCTTGCGAAAGCAAGACTCAGCCCTATACCCTTAGGTTTTCTCCCTCGCGCTCCCACTTTCCTTACTCACACCCGTACCCCGCAAGGGTGTTGGCGATAAGACACACAAACGACTGGGTTTTAAAAGCTTGTATAAGCGGGTCGCTGACGCTCACTTAGTCCCATTTTAGTACAGATATCTCAGGATAGTAGCGTTCTTTTTTGATAGTCGGTGACAGTGCAGTTGCACAGATTTACTCACGAAATTATTAACGCCTTATCGGTATCGAAGCTGTTTTCAGCGGTGTTGGCTGTAATTTATTGTTTTGACATTTTTTAATATGTCGAATTGTAATTTTATACATATTCTCAGGATAGTAGCGTTCTTTTTTGATAGTCGGTGACAGTGCAGTTGCACAGATTTACTCACGAAATTATTAACACCTTGTCGGTATGGATGTGTTTTCAGCGGTGTTGGCTGTAATTTATTGTTTTGACATTTTTTAATATGTCGCATTGTAATTTGATAAGCTGAGGAATTGTGTCGCAGCCCCTCTTGATTTTTACTGCGATTTGTGCGATAATATAAAATAGGAAAGTTTATCCGTACTGTGTAAAACGCTGTACGGAAGGGAAATAATAACGATTGTTAACAGAAAGAGAAATATGGCGCAGTTTTTGAATTTCAGAGGAGATTATGTCGGCCTTAGTGCAGAAAAGGCGGCGGATAATCTCGAGATGTACGGAAGTAATATTTTCAGAGAAACCGAAGACAGAAGTTTTAAGGCGTATCACTATCTTTTTGATCCTGCAGCAATTCTTCTTTCGGTTGCGGGGATCATACAGATATCTGCACTGTCACAATATGTAACGGGTATTATGTGTCTTGCTATGGCAGTCGCGCAGATAGTAACGCTGTGCATTATCTGTCGCAGGAGCAATGACACCATACGAAACCGCACATTGTCGGCTAAAATGAAATACAGAGTTATCCGCGACGGTTCGCTTGAGCTTGTCCCGGCGGCTATGCTTGTGCCCGATGATATAATAATTGTTCAGGGCGGAGAAATAGTACCGACAGATGCGCATATACTTGAATGTATCGGACTTACCGTTGACGAAAGCCGATTTACGGATGATCCGACAGCGGTCGCAAAGCATGGCGGCTCTGACCCTAAAGCAAACGGTCTTAAAAAGAGTTGTATATATGCGGGAACGCGCATACTGTCAGGCTCGGCTGTTGCAAGAACAGTTGCTACCGGTGAAGACACATACAGGGCAAGAAACAGCGAAAAGCAGGGCAAGTCGTCTGATCCGAATTTCTCACGTTATGAGAAAACCTGTGTGAAGCTCCGTCTGCCGCTTGCAATAACGGCGGTCGTAATATGTGCGCTGGGTGCGCTTTTACAGATACTCACCGGAAGAAACACAGATGTAATGGGTGTTGCGGTAAGCGCCTGCGGCTGGCTTATCTGTATGTTTATGCCGTTTGTCGAACTGTTTATACGAATGTACAATATGAATTTTGTGCGGCGCATCGAGCGCAGGGGAGCGATAATAAAAAATCTTACCGTCCCTGAAAAGCTTAACGGACTGACAACGCTTATAATCGATAAATCTGCCGTAGTTGCACCGAATATGCTTGAGGTAGCGGGAATATACAGCAAAAATCCCGATCTTATGACTACCGTAACGGTACTCTCGTGTGACAGAGATGATCCGACACCGGCAGAGCAGGCTTTTCTGCTCAATGCCGCACTCGGAGGAGCAGATGTCAGTACACTGAAACGTAACGAGGTAGCGGCGCAATTCCCTTATAACGATACCGACAGAATAGGCGGCAATATCTACAAGATGGGTGACAAACATCTTGTCTGCGTAAAGGGCTCGGTCGAAAAAATCACCGGGCTGTGCGATATGGATACAGATACGCTTTTTGAAATAACAAACCGTGCCGCTTCTCTTGCCAAACGCGGACTTGAGGTGTGGGCATCTGCCTACTATATAATACCGGACGGCGAGGAATTGCCGAAAAGTCTTTATTCGGTACGTTATGACTATATGGGTCTTGTTTCGTTTATGAGTGCGACAAGAGATATGATACCGCTTGCAATGCAGGGCTGCAGAAGAGCGGGCGTAAGGCTTGTGCTTACCTCCTCTGACAGTCCCGAAACCGCAAGCTCTATGGGCAAGAAAATAGGTCTTTCGGATAAGGGAATGATATCAGGTGACGCTATCGCGGAAAGCTCGCTCACAGGCGAAAAGCTGAACTATACCGATGCTGAGATATTCTGTCGTGTAAGCGCCGCTCAACGCATAACAATAATAGATGAACTAAGGGCGGCGGGCGAAACTGTGGCGGTAGTCGGATATTCGGACAACGATTATGAGATGGTGAGCCATGCCGATCTCGGCATAACCTCGCTTGAAAACACCACAGGCTGTGTATATGAGGCAAGCGGACTGATAGTGCGTGACGATAACTTTGCCGCAGTAGTAGAAATGATAAAAGAAGCCAGACAGCTTCACCGAAACATAAAGCGCTGTATCTTTGCTTTACTGTTATCACTTGTGATGCTGTCGTTTACGGCGATTGCCGATATGGCGGCAGGAAGCAACGCGGTGACACCTATGCTCGCGGCATTGCTTACTGCTGTTGTTATTCCGCTTTTCTGTACGGGTTTCAGAAATGTCACGGCGGATATAAAGAGCGATATGACAGCTTCGGGCTTTATTTCACGAGGTAAGGGCGACAGAAGGTTCTTTGTCAGAAGCCTTGTATGCGGTGCAATATGCGGTATGATAAGTACGTTGTTTGTTTTAGTACTCAGCGGACTTATGCCGACTGCACAGGTGTCGTCAATTCTGCTGACGCTTCTTACCGTTATGACAGGTGATATGTCTGTTGCGGCGGTCGACAAGCGTCCCGGTTCGTTCAGAAATAAAACGATACCGAAATATTTGCTTACAGCTGTAATATCGACATCACTTGCGGCAATACTTCTGCCGTACATACCTTTTGTCAATTCGCTGTTCGGATTTGCAATGCCGCACCCGCTTGCTTCTATAACGGCGGTTATAGCCGGTGTTGCGCCCGCAATAGCAATAGAAATAAAAAAACATCTTAACTGAAGGAGTAAATATGCTGACTCATTTTCTTAACATCGTATACGGAATAGTATTCGGTGTTGCAAACGTGATCCCAGGTGTAAGCGGCGGAACTATGATGGTAGTTTTCGGCGTGTATGACAAGATGGTAGACGTTCTGACATTAAAACTGTCGGCAATCAAAAAGAATATCAAGTTCATAATTTTTTTCGGTATAGGCGCGGCTGTCGGAGTGCTCGGCTTTTCGTTTGTGATAACGTGGCTGTTTGATAACTTCCCCGTTGCAACGAATATGTTCTTCATGGGACTTATAATCGGAAGTATCCCGCTTATCTACCGCAATATGACAGTCGGCGGCAGAAAGATCACGCCGAAATGCCTTATTGCATTTATCCCGGCACTTGCGCTTGTTGTCGGTATGACATTTGTAAACAAGCTCCCTCAGAATGAGGTGTTTGAGATAAGTGCCGTTCATAAAAGCACGGGTTGTACTGTTACAATTACAAATAACGGCAGTTATGATATGAACTCAGACTGGCAGCTTAAGGTCGCAGAAAAGATAGACGGAGAGCTTACCGGCTGTGCCGTAAAAAAATCCTCTGCCGATATGACCACTCTTGTCGGAACTGAAGGCAGTGAAATTCCAAAGGGTCAGAGCATCACTTTGACCCTGCCCGCGGATACCGATATATTCTCAATAGTTCAAGACAGCTTTACCTACACCTATAAAATGAACCCTGTGCTGTTTATAACACTTCTGCTCGGTGTTACCGTTGCGGCAATAGCAATGATAATTCCCGGTGTAAGCGGCTCGTTTGTTATGGTACTGCTCGGAATATACACGACTGTTATCGGTGCTATCAAGAGCCTTGACTTTATGATACTGATACCGACAGCTATCGGCGTGTTTATCGGCATTGTATTCGGAGCAAAGCTGATATCCGCACTGATGAAGCGTTACTCTCTGCTTGTATACAGCGCAATTATGGGACTTGTGCTCGGCTCGCTTTATGCGGTGTTCCCCGATGGCTTCGGATTTAACCTTGAAACGCTTGCGGGTTTTGCCGCGTTGCTTGTCGGTGCAGCTGTCGCAGTTCTTGTCGGAAAGAACACAAAGGTCGAAGAACAGTAAATTTGCTGTTGTTGTCACCGCCTTTCGGGGCGGTGATTTTTGTATTGCACGCAGAAGTTTTACTTCCGGTTTACAGTTATTTTTCTTGACATCAAAGCGTAAAAATAATATAATAGACAATGGTGGAGTGTGTGAAATTCTCCGCTGTAAGTACAGCTTGAACAAAATCGAAAGGTAAGATTGACCTTGTTTATAGATATAAACGATCTAAGAATAAATTACATTGATGAAGGCGAAGATAACGGCAGGGGAGTAATATTGCTGCTGCACGGCTGGGGCAGTAATATTACGCTGTTTAAAAACATAGTAGATATGCTGTCGCCTCATATGAGAGTGGTCGCGCCCGATATGGCAGGCTTCGGTGAAAGCGACGAGCCGAAAAAGCCGTGGTGCGTTGACGATTATGTCGACTTTATCGGCACTTTCTGCAAAAAGCTCGGTATTGATCCGACTGTTGTCCTCGGTCACAGCTTTGGCGGAAGAGTTATAATAAAGGCGGTAACACGGGAAAAGCCTGTGCTTACCCCCGAAAAGATAATACTTACAGACAGTGCGGGAATAAAGCCGAAACAGAGCGTATCCTCAAAAATCAGGACACGGACATATAAAATGGGCAAGGCGGTAATGAGTACCGCACCGATGAAAAAGCTGTTTCCCGATGCCGTTGAAAATATGAGAAACAAGCGAGGCAGTGCAGATTATCTTGCGGCATCGCCTGTAATGAGGGCAACGCTTGTAAAGGTAGTAAACGAGGATCTGACCGAGCTTTTATCAGAAATAAAGCAGTCGACCCTGCTTATCTGGGGCGATAAAGACGATGCGACACCGCTTTCTGACGGTGTTAAAATGAGCGAGCTTATACTTGACAGCGGACTTGTAACAATAGAGGGTGCGGGACATTATGCGTTCATTGAGGGTTGGTTTACATTCTCAAGGGTGCTTGCGTCATTTCTTGATATAAAATAATACAGAACGGAGAGTTTATTTTGGATATTTTACAGACAATTGCGGTAGCTGTACTCGGTATGGCGCTCGGTGCATCATGCGGACTTAATTTTGTGCATTATATGCATATGTTCCAGCTCAATTCCTATCATTCCGATGAGCAGTTCAAGTGGATAGGAAAAAATATAAAAGAGGTCATACTGCGTCATATATTTACTTTGGGCTCGGTGCTTACATTCCTGATATGCGGCGAGATGAAGGCATCTACCTGCTTTATTGCGGCGGCTTTTCTGTGCCTTGATCTCGTTTTCTCAGCGCCGAAAAAGGCAAAGAAGAAGCTTGTGTTCACTCCGAGAGTAATCAGAATGACGGTAACATCGCTTATCGTTTATATACTTTTGATCCTGATCGTGTTCTTAACACTCGGTATGGGTTATCTGTCGCTTGCGATAACAATGTGTGTGCAGGTTTTGACGCTTGTTATGGCGATGCTTGCAAACCTTATCAATAAGCCGATCGAAGCAATGATAAACCGTCATTATATCAATGACGCAAAACGTGTAATAGACGGACTTCCGGATCTTACCGTAGTAGGACTTACCGGAAGCTACGGCAAGACCAGTACAAAGTTCTATCTTGAAAAGCTCCTCGGTGCAAAATACAATGTGCTTATGACCCCCGAGAGCTATAACACGACTATGGGTGTTGTAAAGGTAGTGCGCGGACAGCTTAATGCAACGCACGAAATATTTTTGTGCGAAATGGGCGCTAAGAATGTCGGCGAGATAAAGGAGATCTGCGATATAGTAAAGCCGAAGCACGGAATCATCACATCGATAGGTCCTCAGCACCTTGAAACCTTCAAGTCGATTGACAATATCATTAAAACAAAATTCGAGCTTGCGGACAGCCTGCCCGAGGACGGAATTATATTCCTCAATTACGATAACGAATATATAGCAAAGCACGACTGTGAAAAGAACAAGGTGACATATTCGCTCGGTGGCGGAACGGATTACTATGCGGATAATATTTCCGTCAGTGAGAACGGAACGCAGTTCACGGTTCACAACGGTAATGAAGAAAAGCAGTTTGCGACAAAGCTTATCGGCAGTCACAATGTACAGAATATAGTAGGTGCGATAGCCGTTGCTAATACGCTCGGTGTTCCGTTTGCTGACCTTGTTATGCCTGTCAAGCGTCTTGAATGCGTTCCACACAGACTACAGATAATCAAGGGCACAAATAAGACTATAATTGACGACGCTTTCAATTCAAATCCTACAGGTGCAAAGGCGGCGCTTGATACGCTTGCGGTGTTTGACGGGTATAAGATACTTGTTTCACCGGGAATGGTGGAGCTCGGTGAAAAAGAATATGAGCTCAACAAGCGCTTTGGTGAGCAGGCGGCTGATATATGCGATTTTGTTATCGCGGTTGGTGAGCGTCAGGCTGTGCCGATAACCGATGGATTAAAAGCAAAGGGATATCCTGAGGAAAAAACTTACGTTGCAAAGGATCTTAACGAGGCACTTGCAAAGGTTGAAAATATAAAGACGGGCGGAGAAAAGAAGATAGTTCTTCTTGAAAACGATCTGCCGGATAATTATTGATGTTGTGTGTAAAGCAAAAGTTTAAAACGAGGGAGATATTATGGACATATTTTGCGATTACTGCGGAGCAAAGCTGGATGTAGAACACGAAAACTGCTGTACACAGTGCGGCGCACCGTTTGACAACAATGCAAGTGTAAAGGAATACCGTGAGGAAAAGAAAAGGAAAGAAGAAGAATACAGACGCAGACAAGAGATGCGTCAGAATGAGTATAATGCCTCACAACAGCCGTCACAGAGCAATGTAAGCAACTCTCAGAATGCCTCCACACAGAAGATAGCAAAGACGATTGCGACTGTAATTATAATAGTGGTCTTTGCGCCTACGGTAATAGGTATCATTATTTCCATATTCGGCGGAATTTTCTCAATGATCGCTGACAATTTTGACAACGCCGACTACGATTACATAGAAGAAAGTGTCTCTGAAGAATCCTCAACAACTCAGGAGGTACAGCGTGTAAACTTCAACGAAACCGCTCAGACAGCCGAATACAGCTTTATCTGCGATGAGGTTTTCAGGACAGATATTATGTACGGCGGAGCGGATAAGGGCTATATGTATGTTGCGTTCCACCTGAAGGTCAAGAACACAACAGATGAAAAGCTGTGGCTCTCCAATGACCTTAACTGCATCTATGACGGCGATATAGGCTGCGACAGAGCGTGGGGTTTTGACGAAGGAAAGAGCTTTAGCACATCATTAGCACTCTCTGCGGGGATCGGCTCGGACGGCTATGTCTGCTACATAGTTCCCGAAAACGCAAAGAGCGTTGTACTTGCATACGGCGATTATGTCAGAGTGAATATAGACCTGAGAGATCTCAGCTACAGGACGGAAAGCTCGCAAACAAGCACAGATAATACTTAATTGACATAAAGAAAGGATAAGACCATGAAAATCAGAGTAGGTGTATTTTTCGGAGGAAAAAGCGTTGAGCATGAGGTATCCATCATATCCGCACTTCAGGCTTGCAATTCCATAAACAAGGATAAGTACGAGGTGATACCCGTATACATTACAAAAAACAATGAAATGTATGTCGGAGAAAAAATAGGAAACATCGCATCGTATAGGAATTTGAAGTCGCTTCTCAAGGAAAGCCACAGGGTGATACTTATAAATGACGGCGGGAAGGTACAGCTTGTGCTTTATCCCGGAAAGAAGTTCGGCAACAACGTATATGCAACGATAGATGTTGCGTTCCCGATAGTACACGGTACGAACGTTGAGGATGGCGTATTCCAGGGATATTTACAGACAATCGGCGTTCCTTATGTCGGCTGTGATGTAATATCATCGGCAGTCGGTATGGATAAGTATGTTATGAAAACCGTATTCAAGGATAACGGCATACCTGTCCTTGACGGAACGGTAATCCATATAAGCGACTACGCAAAGGATGCGGAAGCAGTAAAAAATGATATAAAGGCGAAGATCGCGTATCCGATTATAGTAAAGCCGATAAATCTCGGCTCAAGCGTAGGAATTATGATAGCGCACAATGACGAACAGCTTGATGAAGCGCTTGACAACGCATTCACATACGCGTCTAAGCTTCTTGTCGAGCCGGCTATAACAAACCTCAAGGAAATCAACTGCTCGGTATGCGGCGACTATGCTACCGCTCATGCATCGGAATGTGAAGAACCGGTAAACACCGATGAAATATTAAGCTACAAGGATAAGTATATTGCGGGCGATAAGGGCGGTAAGTCAAGCGGTATGGCAACGCTGAAAAGAAAAATCCCTGCTGATATATCCGATGAAACAAGAGAGCAGATACGCACCCTTGCGGTAAAGGCGTTCAAGTGCCTTGGCGCATCGGGCACATCGAGAATCGACTTTATGATAGATATGGACAACGGCAACGTTTATCTGAACGAAATAAACACGATACCAGGCAGCCTTGCGTTCTATCTGTGGGAGCCTGTCGGCGTGAAATATCCTGAGCTTTTAGACGAGATGATCTCGCTCGCATTAAAGCGTGAACGTGAGAATAAGGCGCTGACATTCAGCTTTGACACCAACATTCTTGACGGTTTTACAGGCGGTAAGCTCGGCGGAGCTAAGGGCGGAAAGCTGTAATTGCTGTGAACCCTAAAAATTGTAGGGGAGTGGGCTTGCCCTCCCGTATTCAGAGGCTTTCCTGAAATAAAAAATCCGGTAGGAAAAAAGGAGAAACATGAAAAAAGCATATATAATCAATCTTAAATACGGTATCTGGGAAAACCAGCTCTGGCTTGAAGCCGATGATAACGAGGTAATGCAGGAAAAGTGGGAGATAGCAAAAGCGAAACTCACCGATGTTGCAACGGCTTGTCAAAGCTCAGGTGATTACTTCAACAAGGCGATAGAGCATTTCTCGCAGTACGGCTTTTCAAGAATACAGAAGTGAGCCGTAGATGAAAGAAATAAAGGTAACAAAGAATGACAGCGGTCAGCGTATTGACCGCTTTTTGTCTAAATCTTTTCCGCTGGGTCAGGGACAGATATGCAAGCTGGCACGCAAGAACTGCATAAAGCTAAACGGCAAGAAATGCAAGCCCGAAACTCATATTGAGGAAAATGATATAATAAAACTGTTTATCCCCGATGATATGCTGATACCGAAAGCAAAGGCTGATCCCGATGATTTCTCGGCGGTGAGTGATAAGATCGACATTGTCTATGAGGACGAGAACATTCTGCTTGTGGATAAGCCTGTCGGAATGGTAGTGCACGAGGACGAGAGCGGAGACAGCGACACGCTTATAAACCGCATAAAGAGCTATCTTTATCACAAGGGGGAATATTACCCTGAGAGCGAGCTGTCTTTCGCGCCTGCGCTCTGCAACCGCATAGACCGCAACACCTGCGGGATAGTGATCGCGGCGAAAAATGCGGAGGCGCTCAGAATACTAAATCAGAAGATAAGGGACAGGGAGCTTACAAAGCTGTATCTGTGCATTGCCTGCGGTAAGGTAACTCCCGACAGCGCAACGCTTACCGCATATCTTGAAAAGAACAGCGACACCAACACGGTAAAAATCAGCGACAAAAAGACAAAAAGCAATCTCACGATAAAGACAAAGTACAAGGTCATAGCGTACAACGGCGAAAACTCGCTGTTAAAGGTCGACCTGCTCACAGGCAGGACGCATCAGATAAGAGCGCACCTTGCGTATATCGGTCACGCTCTGCTCGGTGACGGGAAATACGGGAACAACAAGCTGAACAAAAAGTACGGCTTCAAATATCAGGCGCTGTGCAGTTATGAGCTGCAGTTTAAATTCACTACCGATGCCGGCTGTCTTTCCTATCTTGACGGAAAATGCTTCAAAGCAAAAGCACCCGATTTTGTTAAAATGTTCGGCGGTAATATCAAACTCTGACTCAATACTTTTCGGTCTGAAAGCGATATTACGGACAAAAATGCAGGAATTTTAAAAAAATCCGAAAAAAGTGTTGACAAAACTCAAAATCCGTGCTATAATATTATAGCACGATACGGAGAGGTATCGAAGTGGTCATAACGAGGCGGTCTTGAAAACCGTTTGGGGGCAACCCCACAAGGGTTCGAATCCCTTCCTCTCCGCCATCTATATTTACACTTTTAAGGATACTACAACAGTAGTGTCCTTAAAGCTGTAAATAATATATCGCACAGCGAAGCAGCTGCTACTGCTCCACTGTGAAATATACAATTTGAACCGTCGCTTTGTTACTTTTGACTTTGACGCATCCATCACGAATTATAGCACTACAGCAACGTGTGGTATCCGCCCTTTCTTCGCTCGCTGATATTCAGCAGATACAATGTATCCCATACCGGAGAACCGGCTGTCATCGCAAAGTCTTGTTATTACAAAGTTGGCTATTCAATTTGTACTGCCTTGTGGTTGCGGCAGGTGGGGATATACACTGCGGATTTACGCCTTGTATATCAGATTTAAAAACACAAGAGCCTCCAGCGTCCGGTAAACTTCTGAAAGCTCTTGCAAAATTGTATTAAATGTGCTATAATGAAGCACACTAAAGGCACTATTGCACTAAGTCAGTCAGATGTTCGGACATCGAGCTGATGAGGGGCTGTATCGTTCTTGCCGGAACTTTACAGCCTGTGTGTGGTGTTTTTTATTTATATACATTCTATCACAAAGCATAAATCATGTCAAGGGAAATTTACATAAATTTCTCTTTTTTTATGCTCATATATAACTGAAACCGCTCTGTTATGCGGTTTATTCGTTTTCATATATGAGTTTTTTCGCCTCTCTGAAAAATTTGCACAAATTTTTGTAGGACAGTAAACGGCTTTAATATGCGATACAACGGGCATTGCCCGTTGTTTTTGTATGAGTGCTTGTAGGCACTCTTTAACTTGCATTTTCCACAGAGAGCAGAAACAGCCGGCTTCACAGTCGAGGTCGTTGATAAATTGATGATAATATTTCAACAGTTTGTGGAATAAAAAGGAAAAACAAGCTACATAGAGTAACTCGTTTTTTGTAGTTCCGTATTTAATTATCAGCATAAAGATTCTCCATGAGCTCCTTAACGGAGCTGAACAATCTGCTCATATCTTTGCTGTCCAATATGTTTTTCATTGCATTGATTGTTGTTTTGTTCGGAGCTTCGGCAGTGACCTCGAATGAGATTCTGCGCTCACAGGCGACTTTGGTTGCAAAAATTGTAAATGCAGCGGTCATCGAAATCACCATTCCTTTACTTGTCGAAAGCTGCTTTTATTGTCGCCGGTGGCGACAGTTTTCCTGCCGAGAATGCTGTGCCTATTGCGAAAAATAAAATCCGAATCAAATTCTTACAGCTAAGATCATACTCAAGCTGATCCGTTCAACGGCAACGCTTTATTTGTGATTTATCCGCACGCAGAATAATCCCATAACATCATTGTGCGCTTATAGCGAAAAATAAAACCGAAAATTGCGTTATAAGTATCGTTAATATAGCAGGAATATAAAGAACGTAATCTAACACTTATACTTATTTTCGCAATAAAACAGCTGGTTTATATATAGAACTGACAAATTGGCACCTACCTTATTTGCATACAAAAAAACTCTCTTTTCAATTTTAGTGAGATTTTTGAATTTCCTTTTTATCATTTTTACAGTTTTCGTACTGTAAATGTTATCCGAATATTCATTTCGATTATCATATCTAAGTTTTCTAATTTTTCTTAATTTTTTCATAACAACTAACTGCTTGATAAGAGTAATCGTTTCACTGCGTTTTAGATTAAGTGAAGATGCTAAGTCTTTATAACTATTCCAGCAATATCCAAGCTTCTTGTCAATGCATTTATTTATGAACAGATACAATTTGAGCTGCTTTGAAGTAAGACCATATTCAAAAACTTTTCTGTCAACCATCGTGTAAGAACTGGAAACTTCAGCTAGAATATAGGTATATGTTCCTGTTAAACGATCTGCTCTATATCCTTTCAAGATAGTTAAATAGCCCTTATTTTCAAGCTTATGAAGTATTCTTGAAACGGTACGTTCCGAAAGTCTGCATTTAGCTGCTATTGTAGTCTGTCTTACACGTTTATATTGATGACCATTGCGAGGTTTGATTTTTGTGTATATTGAATGTAAGTATACCAATATTGCAAACTCATTTGCAGATAAATCCTTCAATTCAAAGTAATTATTTGGAATTTTAAAATAACTATTCATGGTACATTCCTTTCTTTTCCTTAATAAATATCGGTAAAATTTGGAGCTTTGTGTTAGACAATAAAGCTTTTTGCAGTTTGTAAATTTAAAGTTGACAATTACATTATAGTGATATAAAATTAAATAGAATGAATTTTTTTATAGCGGGAGGAATACCATATGGAAATTCAAGATGCAATTACAGCTACATTATCTGTCATTGCTTTATTACTGACTTTAATCAATTTGATTTTTACAAAACAAAAAATATCAAATGAAATTATAACCTCTAATCGCCTTGAATGGATAAGGTCGGTAAGAAGTTTATTAGCGCAATTTGTAGAAATATACACAACTACGCCACATGATAAGCAAGCTCTCATGATCATTAAATATAAGGTAACGCTTTACTTTAGGAAAGATGTTAAATCATATAATGCTGTTGCTGATCAAATTCAAAAGTGCATAGACCTAGGCTGTTTTAACACTAAAGAATGTGATTTGCTAGTTGAATATGTGCAAAATATGCTATCTGAGGTATGGATTAGGATGAAACGAGAAGCAGGAATCAGTTTCAAGGAAGATGATAAGTATTATAAATTTTTCAATAAATAAGTTTGCTTTTTGCTATTCTATTTTTTGACCTTGAGTTAATTTTTTCTCAAGTACTTTTCTTAATATTTCTGCCTCGACAGAATGGTTAATAAATTGTGACTGATCAATATTTGAGTCTTGCGTCATCATCCTTGTAAGCTGACCAAACAGAGAAATAGCAATGCCGCCGACAGCAGGATCTATAGTCAGGGTAGCTTCTTGTTCGGGATCTTCTTCAGCGTCAGAGGCTTGTTTGTTGATAGCTTTTTTGATGCTTTCGTCATTTTTTTGTACAATAGGCGGCTCATCAGGCAGAGGAATTTCTTCATTTTCATAATGATCATAGTTGTTTTGGGTTTCAGGCGGTTCATCAGGCAGAGGAATTTCTTCATTTTCATAATGATCATAGTTGTTTTGCGTTTCTGACGGCTCTTCAGTGTGAATCTTAACTGATTGGGTTTCGATAATATCCGACATTTCCGTTACAGCTCTGATAATATGATTTTTTATCGTTTTGAATTCCGGATTGTCTTCTAATGATAGGAAATCCGGAATTTTCGAAGTATAAATGCCTATACGGTCTTTTTGACAGTTGCACCATTGTTCATATAATGACTGTATATCCTTGTTTCTGCAAATCTGCTGTGTAATGCTGTCAACAACAGCCTTAGCTTCAGGTTTGAGAAATTTATACACTTTTTTGCCTTTGGTAGAATCAAGGATATTTTTGAGCTTTGTGATATTGTCATATAATTTCTGCTGACTCGGCAATGTTCCGGCTCTGAGCTGCGCTGCTATTTTGTCAAATGCCATAGCCGCTGATGAGCGCAGTTGATTACGCAATTCAGTCTGATGTTCATTAAGCATGGATAATTCTTCTGAATAAATATCATTGGCAAAAGCAGAACGTATCTTTTCTATCCCGTTGTTAGTCAGATAGCCTTCTTTTGGATCTTTCGAGTAAATCATAATATGTACATGGGGATTTGTTTCCTTGTTATGAAACGCAGCATACCACTGTAAATTTTCAGGTTTGATTTTCGTCTGTTCCGCCATAGTCAGAATATGTCGACGAACAAGTGAACGCCACGCGTCGGCTGTTATTTGTTCGTCGTTATAGGCATATCCGGAAAGCTCGGCGTCAGAGCGGCGCAATGATACAACGTGCGTCCACACGTTGCCCCGGTGCGTCGCAACTTCTTGAGCTACCTGATTCAGATCTACACTCTGACCGTCCCAGGAGAATAGTCCGTGTTCGCCGTCCTTCACAACACCCGGGCGTTCGCCGAGATAGTGGGTGTACGCCGATTTTCCTATTACTATATCCACATTTCTGTCTATTACAGCTGATATTAATTCGGTTGCCATCCCTTGCGTAGGGTTATTGATATAATCCTCATATTCAAACAATTCTTTGGTATCTTTAAAGTCCTGCAGAAGTCGATCTATCATCTGTTTTTGTTTTTCACTTACGGGATCATTTGGATGAGACGGCATCTGAGGTTCGATACCGGCAGAGTTATTTATCACTACACCGGGACGTGTAGCAATATATTTTGTGTAATACTCCAGGTGCGATTTTGGTACAGACGGAGCAATGTATCTGCTTGTAACTATTATTTTCGGCATTATTCGTCACCATTCTGAAATTTAGTCGCGTCTTCGAGAGTTAGTATACCATTGATTTTCGATACTTCCTGCACGCAACGTATATGTAAGGACTTTAATGTGTTATCATCTAATTGATGAAATGCCGCTGTAATATTTGCAAGCTTTGCCGTTTCGACTGCCTCTTTGAATAGCAGCCTGGCAAGGCGCTGCTCTGTCGCGTAAATGATCGATTTTATTGTATCGGTTATAATGGGGGCAATAAAATTCACGGAATTCTGACTTTCAAGATAGCCAATATAAAATTCGACTGCCTTCTGCACGAATTCTGTCATTGTACTGCAATTATCGCTTTTGTACATGCCGCGGATTTTAGCTTTTAATGCCGGGTCAAGCGCAACGTTCATTTGTTCTTTTTTCATATTATTGTCCTTTCTGCAAAATGGCAAAAGAAAAACCTGCGATAGTAACCGCAGGTTAATCTGTATCATAAAATTTATCTGTTTACAATCTTGCATTTTGCCAGTATCTGTGGGTCGGTGTTTATCATCGAAATAAGTCTGCAAGCGGTTTTCATAGGCTTGTTAGTACCTGTTTCCCACGCTTCGACAGTCTTAGTAGATACGCCGATTACAGAGGCAAATGTTTTCTGTGTCATATTAAGCTTGTTTCTGATTGCTTTGATCTCCTTTGGAGAAAAGTCATCAGCCGGTGTGACAGTTACCTTGACCTTCTTTGCGCTTACGTTACCTTTTTCGTATTCAATAGCTTCTGTCAGACCTTTTGTAATGCTATCATAAAGTGCCATAAGTAAACCTCCTTATAAGCTTTCTTCCAATAGTTTAACCAACTTTTTGATTTCGTTACACTCTTCTTTGCTCAGATTTTCTTTCTTGTTTTTAGGATATGCAGTGATTAAATAAATGCGTTCTTTTACAACAAAATCAATGTAGCACACCCTGACACTGCCGCTTTTTCCTCTGTTTTCAAAAGCGTAACGAAATTTACGAAGTCCGCCGGTGCCTTTTATTACATCGCCGATTTTGGGTGTTATAGTAAGTTCGTATTGCAAAGAGCTTAATTCTTTATCGGAAAGACCCATAGCCGACCACTGTTTTTCAAATTCGGGCATGATTACGAATTCACGAGTCATATTTAACCTCCTACTGTTATTATTATACCCTATTGAATAGGGTTTGTCAAGCGGCTGTTCTGAAGGCTTTAAACCATAATAACGGATTGACTTTAGCGCCTACATTTTTTATTGATAATCCATTGTACGCATGAGGTTCTTGATATTCCGGTCTGACAACTTCACCGTCAATAAATGCTGCTTTTATGCCGAGATGGTATACATTTTTTTTACTGCCGAATGTATGATACCAGCCGGTCGCATCAAAGCCCTCATCTTTTTCTTTGCTATGAGCACCGCTATGTGAGTATCCGATTATCCATGAGTCTCCGAATATATCAGAAAGCGAACGACCGATATCATCTTCTTTGACAGTGATTCGCCCCATACAACTGTATTCTATAAGCATGGTAATTGTGTCGCCAGCCTCAAATGTATTGCCATTTGTCGTTACTATAGTGGGAAAATCAAATCCATACTGTTCTTTAAAGGTGTCAACGTCTATGATATACGCGATTTCGACAGCGGAACAGTTATAAGTATAATTTGGTGTGCTTTTTATTATATTGTGTTCTTCGCTGTCATAAACGTCATAGATAAAAGCGTCTTGTATTACATCAGTAGCATTTGGTAAAATATCAATCCTTACAGGAACTTCAGAATCTTTAAGCGCAAGCGTTACACCGCCGTCATAGGCTGTATATAACCCATTGTGATGAAAAAATTGCTCCGCATTTAGTGATGTAAGAATAACTCTGTTTTCAAGCTCACTGCTGTTTACAGGTAAATTGAAAAAACCTTCAAAGTATGTAAACAGAGCGGATTTCATAGTAGCGGCTACAGGAAAATATAAATCCGTTATGCCGGCTTTTTCAAGCATGGTTTCGATTACTTTCAGATTATCGGTAACTATATCTTCTTTTTCACTTACACCGAACATTTCCTCCCATTCTTTTTGAGACGGCATAACTAGAGTTAATGTAAGCTTACGATTATTTTCATCTGAGGTAATCTTATGTGTTATACTGATTGCGCCGTTTGATATAGCATTGGTAACAGCCCTTCCTATTTCAGCTGCACCGAAAAGATCAATATTTGCTAAACGTACTGTAGCAATAAAATCGTTGTAATCTGCAATCCCGTTTGATTCAGTGTTATCGGCTATATCGCTCGTCAGTTCCGATACGCTGTTCTTCAACATATCTTTTACATATACACCGTTCTTGGCGTGATACATTGCTATAAAAAGCGGTAGATATATATCACCTGCGCCGCTGACTGTATATTGAACTGTATCTGTGTTTTCGCCTGATTTAACAGTCAGAATCTGTGTTTTATAATTCTTGCTATCAACCGTTTTTTCTGTTATAATATAATTATAGTCAGGCAGCCCTTTACGAACGAGTTTCTGTATCATTTCTTTCGTTTCCTCTTTGAAATTATTCTTGTCATTCAAGGAGAACGCCGTATCGTTTTCGAGATCCGAATATTTATATTTTTTATCCGGAAATATTTTATTGAGATCACTCTGACTTTTGACGGCTTTTAACGTTGTGACAGCCTCATCGGCAAGCTTGTCGTACTTCTCTATATCTGAACTGTCATACAACAGGATAGTCGAAGCATTGTTTTCTTCTAGCGTTTGCTGCAGTACTGCTTTCGATAGATTGATTGAAAAATCCGGCATAAAGCTGTATGTAGTTTCTTTTATTTCTCCGCTTATTGTATTGTTGACATCATCAAGTGCACCGGCTACATATTTGTTAATATCAGACCATGACTGATTAATCAGTACATCAGTCATGGCATTACCGACCAATCCGAAATACGAAGCAATGATAAACCACACAGCTGCTGTAATTCCGAATAATAACAAAAAAACAGCGCAAATTATTCCTACGATAAAACGCCGCCCTTTTTTAGAACTGAGCAATTTTGCGCCGACTTTGACAATAACACTGACAGCCATTATCTACCGCCTCCAGTACCGAAAAGAGCCGCCTTGTACGGCGGAGCAATAACCTTCAGCAAATAACGTTCATTACCGCACCGATACAGACAATGTGAACGTGAGGGTTTGTTGATCAATTTGTATTCTGCCGGGTCGAGCTGAAGAGTATCTATAAAGTTTTCGGATGATACTATACCGGGATAGAAGAAAAATTGATGAGTGGGTATTGATAATAAAGGTTTGGTGTATTCTTTTATTCCCGGCAAAGTAAGATCCTCTACATTTTGAGAAGCGATAATCAGACCGGAATCCATTTTTCTATCCTGCTTCATGATAGCTCTCAGATATTTTACTGTTGTCAGATTGTTAAGAAATAAATGTAATTCATCAACTCCGGCAAATGTGCGTCCTTTTGTAAGTAACCGGTTCTGAATATATGACAGCAGATTGAATAGTATAGTGTCACGGAGCTTTGCGTTTGTATCCATGATACCACGGATCAGAAAGTTAATCATCTTGCCGTCTTTTATATTAGTATGACCGTTAAAATACTTACTTTCAGCACCCCGGCATAACGAATTTAAACCTAAGAGCAGATCCTGAAGAGTATCGGAACGATATAATGTTTTTTTGCCTTTTTCACATTTATCGTATTCTTCTTCAATAACCGTATATAAGTCTGTAAGTAACGGAAACTTGTTGTGAGGTATTTTATCAAGATTGGTGTTTTCAAATATGTTGAATTTAGCATAAAGTTTTCCGAGCATTATTTCAAGCGTATCTATAGCTGCGTCAGAAAAATCTTTGTAACAACGAAAAAAATCCTTGAGGTATGATATATGTTGCGACAGTGCTGAGGTTTTACTGAATGCCTCCACCTCAAGCATAGTTTGTTTATCATCAGTTGCCCATGGAGTGGGTTCAAGCGGATTTATCGTATATTTGCCACCCATAAGATCGATATTTATGCCGCCGAGATTATTTGTAAGCTCTACATATTCTGTATTCGGATCGATGTTAAGTATATCAAATCCGGATTCTCTCAGATTGGTAATTATAAGCTTTAAGAGAAAAGATTTACCTTCGCCTGCATTGCCGAGAATTACAATGTTGGAATTGGTTTTGTCATCGCTTCTGACATCAAAATCAACGCATATACTGCTACCGTATTTATCTTTTCCGATATACAGCCCTTTTTCATCTGTTTTACCACTGTAATTCAACGGGTATAGATTAGCTGCTGAGCTGATTGGCATAACACGTTCAAATAAGTTTCCGAACATATCTCTGCCAAAAGGAAGGGTTGCAATAAATCCTTCTTTCTGCTGTAATAACAGCCTGTCATAGCTGATTTTGGAACGTGTCAATTCCATTGAAATATCAGCCTGAAGTTCGGTCAGCCGTTCTTTTGAAGAAGATTTCAATTGAATGAACACCGAGGTATGTACCATTGATTCATTATTTCGGCGTATTTCTGTAAGCATTTCTACCATATCACTTAAATTACTCTCAGCGTCTATGGCTTCAGCAAGCTTGGTTGTTGTGTTCTTCTGAGCATTATTCTTTCTGTCGGCGTGTTCTATAATCTGGTTTTGTTCAGCTGCTGAAACCGGGCGATTATATATCTTCAGCGTAACATTTTCGTGGTCAGCAATATGTGACAAGATTGCCTGTTCCTGTGTTTTTGGTGCATATTCTCTGATTGCCCACACAGAGCAATAATTATTGCCACATATATAATAATCAGGATAGAATCTGAGTACAGACGGCGTAATGCGATCGAAGTATGATTGAATGCGTATTTCTTCTTCCTGTTCAGGCGTCAGCACAACCGCTTTTTTATTACATATTTTCATTTGTTGCTCCTTCCACATCCGTAATTTCAGCACCATATGATGATATGCCGAAGAATACAGCTAAAAATTGTTTTAAATCTGATTTTTCAAGCCGTTTGCAAACAAAATCGTATTCGCTCATGCACTTTTCCAGTCGTGATACAATTGTACCTGCAAGATCTTCAGATTGATTACGAAATCTGTATACAAGATAAAACTGTCGTGCGTTTGACAATTCGCTTTGTATACTTTCCATATGCTCGAGATCTTTATTAAGCAATTCACGAACAGCACTATTTTCTTCGTTGTCTATACGAGAGTTTATAAATATTTTATTATTGTCAAAACACTCGCAGCCATCGGTGCAGAAAATCTGTATATTCGGAAAAGCAGTAAGAAGATTCATTAATTTTTCGATCTTAATTTGTACTGATTCCAAAGACATAACGGCAATGTTAGACGGTAGAATAGAAAAAATTACATATTCCGCTTTTCCGGCTATCAAGCCGTATTTGCCGAAAGTTTCAAGCCCTAAAAACTGTTGCACGGTTTTCTTTTTCGTTTTAATTTTCATATTATCCTCACTTCCATAGATATTTTTGCTGCTCTAACAAAAAATGCTTTGCTGCAATTGTTACATAACTGCATAATGTACGATCTTCCTCTGTCACGATTGTTAATATGGCATAAACAAACAAAAAAACAAATTGCTCGGCTCTTAATGTGTTGGCTAGAATTGTAACACATATGATAGAGAAAAATACAATAACAATAAAATCTCGTGCCTGCCATTTGAAAATTTTTGTTTTCGATTTGAGATTCTTGGGATACAAATAATTTTTCATTGGTTCACCTACTTTGCAACTGTACGAATAAATCTCATGCCGTTTAATGCCGTATTAGCTGTCATTGAAACAGCCATCATGTTTCCGCGAATAGACGTATCTAATCCGAATCTGTCAGCTATACGCGGGACTTCCGTAGCAGACAAGATAAGACATGTACCGATAAGCCAATCACTTTGAATTGTAATTAACCCGGTAAAGAAAAGTGTAGTTTGCATAAACGACGTAAAGCATAACGCTATAACTTGCTTTATCCAGCCATTGAACCCATCACTGTAGCCTCGCGGGAGATTAAGCATATACAATGAGCCAACGCCGATAAGAGTAAGTAATATACCTCCTCTTTTAACGTTCGCAAAGAACACCTTTACTGTTGCGTACAGTGTCATTAAAATGAATACCACATTAACAAAATTGGTATTAAATTCTACAAGATGATGATAATATTTTTCGTCGGTTACCTGATCAATTATCGAACGGGAAACAGAATCTTGCGTATATACTGCAAAATTATATAAACGTTCCGGCAATATTGTAAATAGACTTACAGCCAAAACTGCTTTTAACCAATTTATAGCAGTCGTCTTTACATCGCCTTTGCCGTTGCTGTATTCTATAACCATATCCGATATTGATACAACTAATCCGATTGCGAACAATGCCCAACCGAGTATGTAGAAGAAATTAACAAGCGATTGAACCCACGGAAGGCGAAACAGATCAGCTCCGGTTTCATTTATCTTGGTGAAAACAACTTTTATAACACTGAAAATAACTTCATAAATCCAGTTAATAATACCATTAAATATACTTGAAACGAATCCATCAACGGAAATTCCGAGTACATCAAATAGCCATCCCATACATAAAACCTCCTTATGTGCGTATCATTTTTTTGCTCGAAGGAGTTTCTGCGAAAATATCATCTTCTTCAAGCGAGTAATCGGTTATAAGCTCGTAAATATCGCTTATATTTTCATCTTTATTCATTTCATTCTCCTGTTCATTATTATGTTGCATTTTAATTGATCTGATAATTGATTTCCTATCAGTATAATATACCGTTTTAACATCTTTGATCTCGACGTTTAATTTTTCATCATAGCGTATGCCGAGTTTTTCGTAAAACAGAAGCTGTACTTTGAAAGGTGACATTCCTGTTTTAGTGCAAATAAATGTTCCTTTTGGCAAGCGCTTCAGCTCGTCGGCTGTAATTAATTCGCGTCCTGTCATCTGTAATTGCTGAGATTGGCGACCGCTGTTTTTGCCTCCATTGCCTTTAGAAATACTACCTGTCAGAATAGTTTGCTTCCCGAGGTCTTTTGACAACTTTTCGGCAGAAGAGCTACCGGGAGCAAAACCACCAAACAGCATTAGTTGCGTGTTATCGACGATGATTTCAGATCCTTGCTTTCCATAGTTCTTTTCAAGCTGTGCAAAAGATTGTATAATTGCAACAATAGACACTGAACGTGAGCGCAGGGCAGAGAACATTGCTTCAACTCCGCTTATTGGCGGCATTGTACCAAATTCCTCGAAATATATCATTATACGTTTATCTAAATGACCACCGTTTTCATCGGCAATATGGTATATTTCTCGGCTGATCTGTTCTATAATCAGATTAGCAATTACATACTTTGTTCTGTCTTCTTCAGGAAGTACAATAAATACAGCACATTTTTCATTACAGAGTGTTTCAGTATCGATCGCTGTGTTAAAGCATAAAATCTGTTCGGTTTCTGTGTCAATCAGTGAATTTAGACGTGACAAGGCAGTAGAAACGACCGAAAGTGCTGCTTGATCTGCATTGTTAATTGCCGCACCTGACAACCATCTTGCTTTATGGTCCGGTGGTAGCAATTTAATCAGATCAGCAAAGTATGTTTCCGATTTAAGTTGTGACTTTTTCTGTGGTTTTGCTTCTAATAACTCTATCATCAGTTTCAGCACGGACACTATATGACATTCATTGTCATTTCCGTATTCGGCAATAATCAAAATCAGTGCTGCTATTAATCCCTTTGCGGCATCATAGAAGTATGTGTTTGCTCCGTATTTGTCGCCATCGGTGGCAATTATACTGTCGGCAACGATTTTTGCATATCGCTCTGATTTGGCTTTTGCGCTGATATCCATAGGATCATTTTTATATTCATCCATATATTTCTTTACAAGATGTAACAGATTAAATCCATCTGATTTAAGCGGATTGCGCAGATCTATCACTGATATTTTGTAGCCGTAACGTTTTGCAGCTACATAACCGCAATTTCTGTATATATCTCCTTTTGTATCGGTACTTATGAAACTCATACCTGTCGCACAGCAGTATTCGATGTTAGGCTCAAGAAAAAATGTAGTTTTACCTGTTCCTGCGGCTGCGACCATTAATGTATGTATATCACTTGTATCAATCAATGCGTATGTGTCTTTTCCTTTCTTTTCAAAACCGACTATTGTGCCGTCAACTGTTGGTCTGCAAGCACCCATACGCCATAATTGCGGCTCATATTTTAGAATTGAAAAGTTTTGTGAAATTTCCTTGTGTTCCGCCCAGTGTGCGGTTCCGTGTTGTCCGTTACCGACCTTGCGAGCCTTGATTTTGTCAAGACTGTAATTCTTCCCTATAACAGCAAATATTATCATAGCCAAAAAGACAATTGCTATAATAACGATAAATACATACTGCTGCATATTATCAACCTCCCATTGCCATAACGGCAGTTTCAGCAATGATTTCCGATTGCGCCTGTTGTATTTCAAGAGTTAGGCTTGCTTCAATCGATACAGCTGTTTGCGCTATTTCATAGAAACGTTTTGCAACGCTTTTACACGTGTCTGTTTCTTCTATTTTAAATGCACATTTAATTTGATCAGTTAATTGCTCAATTTTTATTTGCGGCTTACATTTTTCCCTGTATGCCCTGAAATCTTTATTGATACGATTGGTTAATTTTTCGTACATGGCGATATAGTCAATTGTCGAATCATCAAGTTTCAGTGTTTGAACACTATGATCCAGTGCAAGAGCAGCTATATCTGTATATAGCCCTTCTGCAAGCAGATCTTCAAATCCGGGTGATAATGTATCTGTTTGTGGCTCAAGCGTATTCACAACATTAGCAACAGCATTTTTCAGCGGGTGAACATTTGCCGGAATATATTCTTCGCCATAATTATGCTTAAGATCTTCGTTCCAGTCTTTTGCCTGTGAAGTTGCCCGACCGATATGCTTATAACCTTTTGAATAAAGTATATCTCGTATTCGTTCGGCGGCATCTATTCCGCCTTCATCGTTGTCCGTACATAAAACTACATGCTGAATATGAGGATAGTCAGACAACGCCTGAAGAAGCGAACGCTCTGAAATACCATCAAGAGCTATATAGCTATGCTTTTGCCAATCAGCCGGATATAACGTTATAAATGACAACATATCTATCGGTGCTTCGAAAACCAATATCATATCATCAGTGCCGATATGACTAAAACTGAAATTGGTATCAGATCCGGCAAGTGTCATGCGAAAACTTTTGCCGTATGTAGCAATTGATCGTTTATTAGCCTGCTTGGCATTACCGTCCTTATCTCTTCCTATGAATACAACATTATGAGCTTCTTTTTGTTCGCCTTTAATTTTATCGTTGTAATATTCAAGGCTTTCGTAGATCATCTTTTTATGAGCAAAAAATGAAACAATGTCGCCTGATATGTGCCGGGTTTTAGTGAGATATGCAAATACTCGTTTCATATTGCTGTTGGCTTTAGGCAACTGAAATTCTTTTTTTATCGGCAATTGCGTATTAACATTTGATACACGCATTACATTTGATGATGAAGGAACTGATGAAAGCCCTAATAGCATTTCTACAGCTTCGGGGTAAGAAGAACCGTAAAAATTCTCGACAAATTTAATAGCTCCGCCGCCAATCTGATTTTTATGATCATACCACTGATTTCCGTTAATGGTTATACTGTCATGCTTTTGTCCGTTTTCAGTATATACAAGCTTATAACCGCTGCCATGTCTTTGTAATTGTTCGCCACGTGACGTGAGAAAACTGTACAGATCCGTTGAATTTGCGGTTGTTCGCTGTTCTTCAGTAATACGTCTGTATTTTGCCATTTCTGACTCCTTTCTGTTTCAAAAAGGAAAAAGGCTTGTGGGGTAATAAATCCAAAAGCCTTTTTCAATATTGAATTATTTTATTACTGCTGCAATCATTACCACGGAATGATGTTCCAAATATAAAGGGGTGCAGTAAGAACAAATAGCAATCCACCCAGGCATACAGCCGGTGCTATTATATCAAATTCACCGTTACGCTTATAGGAAATAGCACTTTTTGTAATGAATACAATTAGCAGAACACCGAGTATTCCGTCAAGTATAGGAAACACCACATTATTTACTATTGTCTTGATCTGACCTTTCATGCCGTTCCATGTACTTGTAATAGCACTGGCTACATCGGTACTTCTGGCAGCAAAGCATACAGTTGTGAGAGTAATTACGGTTATAAGCGCAACAAGAAATGTTGCAATCACTTTTGCTTTTTTCATAATAATATTCCTTTCAGATAAAAAAATAAGAGCGGTTAACGCTCTGACAAATATGTTGATTTTTATTGTCGCCAGTGGCGACAATTTATATCTGCATGGGAATCACATCCTTTCATAAAATAGTTTTGCTCTTGAAAACACACAAAAATCATGTTATTATAAAAAGAGAAGGAGAATAAAATGATAACAAAAATTCTTGACACTGTCAGCAAGGCATTTGAAACATTACGACCTTCATTCGCATTATTTTTTGTGACTTTGCTTATTTTGCATTTCTCAATTAATTTATATCAAAGTAAGTTTTGAGAAATAATGGCGGCAGAAAAACCTGCCGCCCGGTGACATAAAATTTAATGCTGTTTAGTGTTTATGCTGTTTCTGTTTTCGCGGGGATATCAGAATAGCGCTTGCACTAAGCGCAACCGCTGATATGATGATCAGCACAGTCTGTAATCCGTCGTTACGTACACCTGACGGCGGGTTGTTGCCGTTGTACATTTCTGCCGTAGCTACTGCGCCGTCACGGTCGATCGTCAGCTGTACATCTGCAGGTAATACATAACCTGCAGAAGCGGTATCCTTGATTTCGTGTATGGTATATTCGCCGGCTCTCAGATCGGTTATTCTTATAATACCGTTCTTGTCGGTTGTATAGGTTTTCTTGAAGTCCTGACCCGTGTATGTTTTTCCGGTTACTTCAAAATGGAAGCCCTCGACCTTTTTATCATAGGAGGTTTTCACTATCTTGATTTCACCTTTCTGCGGAGCATTGATAAATGTTCCCTTACCAAGCTCATCGTTGGAAACTTCTACAGTTTCGCCGTCATTTACGATCTGGAAATAGTAGAAATTCACATCACGGACGAAGTATTTCGGAGCTTTTGTTTCCTGTACATAGTATTCGCCGTATACAAGTCCCTCAAGGCTGTACACGCCTGTTTCGGTTTCCTTCATTGTTCCGACTACGGTTTTCTTATCGCTCTTGTAAACTGTAAATACAGCACCTGTCAGCTTGTTTTCGGGATAATCCTCATCGACCTTTGTTAAAGTAACATTGCCGACAATAACCTTATTGACAAACTCTGCGCTTACGGTTGCGTCCTTAGTTACCGTGATTGTTTTGACCTGCGTCTTAGGAAGATAACCTACAGCGTTATTGATTTCAGTTATCGTGTACTTACCTGTCGGCAGTTCTGCAAGCTCAAATTTGCCGTTTGTCAACATAAAACGCGCTTCTGCTGTCTGACTGCCGTTATATACATACTTGCCGTTTTTTGAAACAGCCTTTAAGTATGTACCGTCAGCATTCTTTACGGTGAAGTATACGTTCTGTTCGAGTGTCGCCTTCTGAGCTGTTGTCAGTCCGTTGGGGTTTGTCCATTTCTTCACGATACTTGCGTTACCTGTGTCACGGATGTTTGTAAATGTCAGCACTGCCGCTGTATTCTTGGCGATTTTGATTTTCTGAGTCTGCTGCTTCGGGCTGTAGTCCTTTGCGTTGTTAAACTCAGTCACCGTGTATTCGCCTGTAGGCAGTTCGGCGATTACAAATGCGCCATTTTTCAGAACAAATTTTGTTTCTGTTTTCTGTGCGCCGCAGTAGATATAGCTACCGTTGCTTTCCTTAACCTTGAGATAAGCACCGTTGCTGTCGGTTACGGTAAAGTATACATTTTTTTCGATTTCAGTCTGTTCAGCGGCTGTCATCGTGTCAAACTGCTTCCATACCTTTATAACCTTGCCCGTGCCTGTATCACGCTCATTTACAAACGTTGCCTTTGCTGTCTGATTTCTTACTACAGTTATCTTCACGGGATTTTCCGACTTGATTGTGTAGTCAGGAAGTGCGCTATACTCAGTCACCGTATATTCGCCTGTAGGCAGTTCTGCGATGACAAACGCACCGTTTTTCAGTATATATCTGAACTCTGTTGCGCTTTCGCTGTTATATTTGTATACGCCGTCTGCGCCTGTAGCTGTAATGTACTTGCCGTTGCTGTTCTTTACAGTGAAATACAGACCCTTTTCAAGCTCTGCCTTCATCTGTGCAATTTCATCGGCGGTCATATCTGCTGTACTGTTGTCAAGTTTCCATTCCTTGATTATGGTTGCATGACCGTAAGGGTATTCATTGAAGTCGGATTTTCCGAATTCGTTATCGATAGACACAGTAGCATTTGCGGTTTTAAGAACAACTGCATATGTGTTCTTGTCAAGGTAATAGCCGTCCGGCGCTGTAAGTTCTTTAATATAGTATACAGTACCTTCTGCATTGCCTATAGGCAAGAAGTTGCAAGTATACTTGCCGTTCTCGATTTCTGTGATAACCGCATTTACGAGTGAGCTGTCAGTTTCCGACTTATACGCCTTGGCTGCAGTCTTGCAAGCACTGTCGGTGAATATACCAAATGAAGCGCCGGTTACCTTTTCGCCGGTCTTTGCATCAACCTTGTTTATAATAATGTGACCAAAAGGCTTATTTTCAAATTCGGCGATCGATACAGTGTCGCAATCAATTTTTACGGTCTGATTAGCCGGTGTGATATAGCCGACTGTCTTGCCATCGATTACTTCCTTTACGGTATAATCACCGATGAGAATCCCAGAAATATTGATTTCGCCCTTTGCGTCTGTCGTATATGTCTTTGTTGCTACGGGTGTGCCATTCAGCGCTGTGCCGGATACTTCAAATTTCCAACCGCTTAATGCACCGTCCGCACTGCGCTTAACGATTTTTAAGTTACCCTTCATAGGCGCATTCGGGAAATAATCATTGCCGTCAATTGTTATATTAACAACCTTGCCTGCTTCGGTAATTTCAAACTTGTAAACTATACCGGCAATATTGTAATACATCGGCGCTCTTGATTCTCTGAGATAGTATGTGCCCGCCGGAATTTCGTCAAGCTGATAAATACCCTTTGATATTTCTGTCAGTTTTCCGTATGTTGAAGTATCAGAATTATATACTGTGAATTCTGCGCCCGTCAGCTTGTTGTCCGGGTGATCTGCGTCAACCTTTTCAACCCTGACAGAACCCAAAGGTGTTTCAACGAACTGTGATGTTCCGTTATTTGAAACTGCTACAGTTGTATTTGCTGTTGAGAGCGTTACCGGATAAACATTTGTATCGATTGCGTAGTGCTCAGGTGCTTTAAGCTCCTTGACATAATATGTTGTACCGTCCTTGCTCTCGATCGGTAAGAAGTTGCAAGTGTACTTGCCTGTAGCTGCTTCGGTAATCACTGCGTCAATTAAGGTGTCATCAGTTTCTGATGTATATACCTGGGCGGGAATTTTGCAGTCAGCGTCTGAATAGATGCCGAATGTTGCTCCGCTAAGCGCAGTGCCTTTTACGCTGTCAATCTTGTTGATAACAATATTCGCATACGGCTTGTTCTCGAAGTTAACAGTTGTTACGGTGTCAGTCTTGACCTCAAGGTCTTTGCCGTCCTCGGTAATATAACCGACTGTCTTACCGTTCTTAACCTCTGTCACCTTATAATCACCGATACGGATATTGCTGATCGTGATAGTGCCATTTGCATCGGTGGTGAAGATCTTATCATAGCTCTGACCGGTTTTTGCTGTGCCGGTTACTCTGAACTGCCAGCCGGAAAGCTTACCGTCAGCGCTATGTTTTACAACGCTGATCGAGCCTGTCATAGCGTCATTTTCAAAGCCCTTGCCGGCGTTTGTTTCAATATTAACAACCTCACCTGCATTTAAAATTACAAATTGGTAGTACGTGTTATCAATATTGTAATATAGCGGGGCTTTGGTTTCCTTCAGGTAATATACGCCTGCGGGGATTTCATCAAGCTGATATTCGCCTGTGGCAACTTCCGTAAGATTGCCATATACAGTGGATTTATCAGACTTATATACAGTAAATTCTGCGCCTGTAAGCTTATTGTCAGGGTAATCCTTATCCACCTTTGTAACGTGGACGTTACCCAAGGGAACATTTATAAACTGTGATGTGGAGCTATTAGAAACCGCAACAGTCGAGTTTGCTATTGAGAGCGTTACGGGGTAAATATTTGTATCGATTGCGTAGTGCTCGGGGGCTGATATCTCCTTCACATAATACGTTGTACCGTCATTGCTCTCGATCGGCAGGAAGTTGCAAGTATACTTGCCTGTAGCACTTTCTGTAATTACTGCGTCTATCAGCGTATCATCGGTAGCTGATGTATACGCGCGGGCAGGATTTTCACAGTCGGCGTCAGTGAATATGCCAAATGTTACGCCGCTAAGTGCCGCATTGGTAACGCTGTCAACCTTGTTGATAACGATATTCGCATACGGCTTGTTAGTAAAATTAACAGTTTTTACCGTATCGGTCTTTACCTCGATGTCTTTGCTATCCTCGGTAATATAGCCGAATGTTTTATCTGTCTTTACTTCTGTTACCTTGTAATCGCCGATACGGATATTACTGATCGTGATTGTGCCATTTGCGTCGGTGGTAAATGTCTTGTCGTAGCTCTGTCCGGTTTTTGCTGTACCTGTAACACGGAACTGCCAACCGGAAAGAACACCGTCAGCGCTATGCTTTACAATGCTGATAGTACCTGTCATTGCACGGTTTGTAAACACTTTCTTTACTGTGCCGGCGGGCGTAATTGTAAACGTCACGGGATCTATGCTGAAGCTGTAGCCCATTGTGCCGCTGACTTCCATAACAGTATACTCTTCTTTTGCCGGAAGTTTGCTTGCGATAAAGTTATATGTGCTTTTGTTCAGCTTTAACGCTGTACCCGCATTGTTTTCGCCGTTGTATGTGTATGCGCCGTCTGCACCTGTAAATGTCAGATATTTTCCGTTATGCGCAATTTTGAATGTTACCTCGGCAAGCTGCTCATCGGTAATATTTTCAATAGCGCCGTTTTCATTTAAAAACTCCTTGTCGATCTGTACAGAACCGCTTTTAAGCTGATTGTTAATTTCAATATCGTCTAGCTCTATTACGGTATTCGGGTTGCCGTCACCTAAATCGATACGCTGATCACGGTTATCTGTTTCGTAATCCGTACCGCTGTAATTTTCTATGACTGACATATAGTACGGTGTAGTATTAGTGCCAAAAGAGATAGTAATCTCACCGTTATCGTCCAGCTTTAAATCAGAAGCAGATGACTTTGTAGCAGTGACATCTTTGAAAGTATAATTGCCGTTACTACCGGTAAAATTAACATAATATCCTGCCGGCGGGGTTGACTGTACTTTTCCCGCGATACCAAGCACCTGCAGATTGACGGTGACCTTTGCATACTGTGCTTTCAATTCTTCATCCGTCAGATTGTCCTCATCGCTGAAATGCTTACGGATAACAACAATAGGAACAGATTTGTTCGTGAATTTAACAGATTTTGTCGCACCTTTTACAACAGTTATTGTTTTTGTCTGCGTTGTCGGGGCTGATGATGTGCCTGCGGTATAGCCATTGAAGCCGTCGGCAGAGCAATACTCTGTAACAGTGTATGTGCCTGTCGGCATATTATCAATACGGAACGCAATTGTTGAAGTGTTCAGCTTATATTTCTGAACTGTTGACGCTGTTCCGGTGTAGTTGTATACACCGTCTGAAGATGTAGCTTTTGCTGTTACATATTTACCGTCTGCAGTCTTGACAGTGAAATACACATTATTGCCCAGCGTAATGATCTGATCTTTGGTCAGCGTATCAGCAGATACCCACTTTTTATATATTCTGCCGTTACCTTTATCGCGTGTATTCTCATAGCTTACCTGCGTGGTTTCATTTGCACGAACAGTAAATTTTTTAGTTGCGACACTTGGCGTATAATTATCATCGCACGAAGTTTCCGTCAGCGCATACGTGCCGGTCGGAATTTTGTCTATTCTAAAAACGCCGTTGCTGTTGATCTTATATTCCAGCGCCGTATTTGATGTGCCTGTGTAGGTGTACACGCCAGAGGATGCTGTAGCTGAAGCCGTTACATACTTACCGTCTGCAGTCTTGACAGTGAACCGTATAGAAGCATAGATATCCTTTTTTTCGTCAGCCGTCAGTGCAGACGCATTATCCAAAGTTTTTGTAACACGTCCTGTGCCGGTATTCCTATTGTTGGGATAGTCAGACGTAACTGTAGCATTGGATGTTACTTTTGCCGTGACAGTAACATGGGCGGGTGTATACTTGTTATCCCACGCAGTTTCAGTAATGACATAAGAACCTGTAGGGACTTTATCGATCCTGAAAGCGCCGTATATATTTACGGTATAATACTGCGGTGTGGTTGAAGATCCGCTAAAGGTATATACACCGTCTGAAGATGTAGCTTTTGCTGTTACATATTTGCCGTCGCTGTTTTTTACCGTAAATTTCAGGGTTTTGTATAATTCCTGCTTCTGTGCCGTTGTTAAATTATCCGCATCGCTAAACAACTTCTGTACACGTAAACTGCCTTTGTCGCGTGTATTCTCATAACTTACCTGCGTGGTTTCATTTGCACGAACAGTGAATTTTTTAGTTGCGACACTTGGCGTATAATTATCATCGCACGAAGTTTCCGTCAGCGCATACGTGCCGGTCGGAATTTTGTCTATTCTAAAAACGCCGTTGCTGTTGATCTTATATTCCAGCGCCGTATTTGATGTGCCTGTGTAGGTGTACACGCCAGAGGATGCTGTAGCTGAAGCCGTTACATACTTACCGTCTGCAGTCTTGACAGTGAACCGTATAGAAGCATAGATATCCTTTTTTTCGTCAGCCGTCAGTGCAGACGCATTATCCAAAGTTTTTGTAACACGTCCTGTGCCGGTATTCCTATTGTTGGGATAGTCAGACGTAACTGTAGCATTGGATGTTACTTTTGCCGTGACAGTAACATGGGCGGGTGTATACTTGTTATCCCACGCAGTTTCAGTAATGACATAAGAACCTGTAGGGACTTTATCAATTCTGAATGCGCCGTTACTGTTTACAGTATAATACTGCGGTGTGGTTGAAGATCCGCTGAAGGTATATACACCGTCTGAAGATGTAGCTTTTGCTGTTACATATTTGCCATCACTGTTTTTTACCGAAAATTTCAGCGATTTATACAAGCTCTGCAACTGCGCCGTTGTTAAATTATCCGCATCGCTAAACGACTTCTGTACACGCAAGCTGCCGGTATTCCTATTGTTGGGATAATTCGTCGTAACTGTAGCATTGGATGTTACTTTTGCCGTGACAGTAACATGGGCGGGTGTGTATTTGTTGTCACAAGCCGTTTCTGTGATTGCATAAGAACCCGTAGGCACTTCATCGATCCTGAATGCACCGTTACTGTTCACAGTATAATACTGCGGTGTGGCTGAAGAGCCGCTAAAGGTATATACGCCGTCTGAAGATGTAGCTTTTGCTGTTACATATTTGCCATCACTGTTTTTTACTGCAAATTTCAGCGATTTATACAAACTCTGCAACTGCGCCGTTGTTAAATTATCAGCGTCGCTAAACGACTTCTGTACACGCAAGCTACCGGTATTTCGGGCGTTTGTGAATGTAACAACACCTGTGCCGCCAACCGGGACAGTAACTGTTTTGCTTGCGCCGCCGCTGATAGTGTAATCTGTACTGCCGTGCTCAGTAACTGTGTATGTTCCCGTCGGTAACGATTTTACCAAAAAAGTGTCGCTTGAGCTTAATCGGAACTGGCTCACAGATCCGCTTGCAGAGTAGGTGTAGCTACCGGCAGAACCTGTGCCCTTCACGGCCGCACCCGCACTGTTTTTGATCGTGAAATAGATGTCGCTGTTATTAGCCGTCTGATCGCCGTTATGCTGCCATACTTTCTTTATCTGCACTGTGCCTAAGTCAGATGTCTTGAAGTTGGCATAGAACTGTACAGGGTCATCAATACCGTCAGCCATTGTCTGAGAATCGCCGCCGCTTGATTTCCATACAACAAGCTGTTTTCCTGTAGTACGGTTTGCCTTGTATGTGCAAGCCTTAGTACCGCTTATCTTCGTGCTTGTGCTGAAAGTGTAGTCATATCCGCTCTTTGTTACTGTGACACCGGGAATGTTGAATGCACTCGCCGGCATATTGCTCTTGTTATTGTCCGGCAGTGTAATACTGTACTTCTTCGTTGAAGAATTATATTCCATTGTGTGAGTAGGAGCTTTAGCCTTATTAGTCACAGTGAAGCTCGGAACAATTGAATATGCCTTCATCTTGTTTAAGATGTACTCATAGCACTTTTCAGCGGGTCGTCCTTTCAACTGGTCGTAATATGCTGTTTTAGGTGTATTAGGAATTTTTGAATTAACAGCCAGGTCGCTTTTACCATATCCTGTACGCAGTCCCTGTTGAATTTCCCATGATATAATTTGTGTTGCAAATGAGAAATCATCAAGATTTGTGTTAGCAACCGGCGATTTGGTGACGGAGCTGTTAAAACCACAAAGTAAATCAAATTTCAATCTGACACTTACATTATCCGGTAAGTTTTGCATATATTTATCGCTGGTATCTTTACCAACATAGGAACTACCTGTGCTGTATGATACACCGGCTTCGATACAGATTGCCTGCTGTGTTACGCCGTTCTTACTAATGCCTAACTTAGCGTGTGTTGAGGCATAGCGAGTGGCTACACCTACACTACCGTCTGACTTATAGTAGATATAGTCGTAATTGTACTTATCGGCGTAAGGCTTACCGTCAGAGCCGATGTAGTTTCCAAGCATAGCCGCATAAACATTGTCACCGACACCCCAATCTGACGCAAGCGTCTGAATGGGCAGAGCGACTAATGTCATAACTGCCGCAAGGAAAAGTCCGGTCAGCTTTTTGAATTTGTTTTTAAACATAACCTTTGTCCTTTCTTGTTTGATTTTTTGAAAAATATATATTAAAAAGCAGTCCTACGGGTACGGGCTGCTTTGAATTTTTATGTTCAATTTACTGTCAGAAAAAAGAAAAGAGCCTTGAATTTATACTTTCAAAGCTCTCGAATATTAAATTATAAATCTACCTAAAAATCAGATTTTACCTAAGAAAGAATATGGCATAACCCTCAATGCTGTTACCGTTTTCATCTTTCTTTAAATCAGGTATGGTTTCAATGTATACGTTAAAGTAATCGCCTTTTTTCATTTGGCACCATATGAAGTTAGCTTCTGCAATTTCATTTACATTTCTTTTTATGATACTGGGATTCATATCTTTTGAAATTACTGTAGGAGCACTCCACGAACTTTCGTCCTTGATTATATCTTCGGCAAATACAAGACCGTAGTTGTTGATGGCATCGTCTATAATGACTTGTCGGATAGCTTTAAGGTCGAATGGATAACGATATATATCGCTGACCTTACCCTTTTTTACATCTTCTTTCTTAACGTATTCTCCGTTAGACAATTTGTAGCAGTTTTTGCTGTCAAACACTTCTACTACTGTGTATTCAGAACCCTCGCCGAGTACCCAAGAGGTAGCATTTGTGCAGTTAATGTCGCTATAAAATGGAACATCTTTCCTAACGGTAACGACTGTAAAGTTAACTTTTTTACCCTCTGCAGGGTTAGGCGTTTCCGTTTTCTTAGTGGTGGTCGTTACTGTAGTCTGAGCTACTTTGTTGTCGCTAAGATAGTCACCGTGTATAAAGCTACCGTCAGAAAGTTTGAAGTAGCCTGTATCGGTCTTGGCGGTCACTGTCACCTTGTCGTTCACGCTGTACAGCTTAACTGTGTCAGCGCCGAGTACGGCTTTCTTACGGCTGTAGCAGTCGGTGTTGACGTACTTAGTACCGCTTGCCTTTGTTTCTGTCCATTCGGGAGCGGGCTTTGTAGTAGCGGCGGTTGTTGTCGTTGCCGGCTTTGGCTTTGCTGTTGTAGCTACAGTGGTAGTCTGAGCTACGGTCGTTTCAGCCTTTTTTATTTCCTGTGGTTTTGCGGTGGTCACTGCTGTGATAGCTGTGGTCTGAGCAGTAGTTGTTTCTGCTTTCGGCTCGTCAATCCTATCCATCACTGTTCCCGTTACTGCCGGAGCGGTAGTTGTCACTGCCGTTTCGGGTACGGAGGACGTTGTGGTATTGCTGTTCGCACTGCCTGCCGTGCAAGCACTGGTCAGTATTACGCTGATGAGGGTTATTGTTGCGAGTATGGTGTGGGTACTTTTCATTTTTGGGTCCTCCTTTTCTTCTTTCGCTGTTTACCATCTTTAGTATATCATATTTTGATTTGATAGTAAACATATTATCAGCGAAAATGCAAACAAATCTTAATCCATTATATTGGTAATTATCACAACTGTTGAAAGTTCTGTTCGGGCAAAAGAAAATTGCCGCCAGTGGCGACAATTTGTAGGTTTTAGTTAAAGTGTCGGGTACATTCTCTGCTCCTGAGAGTAGCTTTGCGTATCAGGATAAAGTTTAGCATTCAGTTCTTCTATCTGTTGGGCTTGTGCCTCAACTACTTTATTAAGTTCCTTGTTTTCTTCTATTAACTCATATTTTTCTTGATACAAATTAGCAATCAGTTGATTTTTTTCTTCTAATATATTTTTAAACGACGTTAAATCATCAATGGCTTGCGACCACCTGTTATCATTGTTCTCCAGTAGCTGTTCTCTTTGTTTCTTCATATTGCTCTCGTTCATAATGAAATTGTATGTATCCTTTGCATTATCAGCAACGCTATTAATGCTTTTCTTGATTTCTTCATTTAAGATTTTTTTAATATCTGTGTGATCTTCCATGAGAGTTTTATGTTGTGTGGTTAGATTTGTTCCTTCTCCGTTTGTTACACCGAGCCGGTTTGCTATAGAGAGCTCGCCGTCTTTTACTCCTATTTGGCAATCCTGTAATTTAACAAGATTGTCATTTAATTTTTTGCTTTTTCTTCCATTACTTATACAAACGCCTATCAAACCTAATATACCGGCGAATATCGTTGCAGCTGAACCGATGATAGCACCAACTAAGGAATCCATTTTTAATACCTCACATATCACAAAATAAGTAATCCAATAAACCGTATTCGGTACAAGAATCGAATAAAATACAAGTTTCATATTTACGCTCCTTATTATATCTTGAATTTGAAAGTTTGTCAAACTGCTTTAATCATATCATAAAAAGAAAAAGAGCCTTGAAAAATCAAAGCTCTTTAAATATATATTCAGTTGTCACTGACGTGACGGTTCTCATCTCAGGAAGAATATTGCGTAGCCCTCAATGCTGTTACCGTTCTCGTCTTTCTTTAAATCCGGTATGGTTTCGATATATACGTTAAAGTAATCGCCTTTTTTCATTTGTGCTACTTTGAAATTAGCTCCTGCACAGCTTTCTACATTACGCTTAATTACTTTTTCCGGAATATCTTTTGAAATAACACCCGGAGCATTCCACGAACTTTCGTCCTTGACTATTTTTTCTCCGTATACCAAGCCATAATTATTGACTGCATCGTCTATAATTACCTGTCGGATTGCTTCAAGGTCAAACGGATATTCGTATATTGACTTCGGCTTGCTTTCCTGCTTCTTCGTTGTGGTGGTCGCAGGCTTTGGTGTTTCCGCTT